>Ga0315298_1000562_pt1 | contig 72144 bp, 60 predicted proteins | sample WHS_1_MG_FD_203077 | JGI IMG/M metagenome (GOLD analysis project Ga0315298, IMG submission 203077) | Extremophilic microbial mat communities from Washburn Hot Springs, YNP, Wyoming, USA - WHS_1_MG | ecosystem: Environmental > Aquatic > Thermal springs > Hot (42-90C) | place: USA: Wyoming...
GCCGGCTGGCTCTGCCTGCCGGCCTACTCGTGTGACCGCTGCTGCACGAAGTTGATCTTGAGGTCTCTGATCATGCTGCGCAGGTGCCCGCGGTCGGCCTCGGGCATGTGCGGCTCCAGTTTCTCCGCCAGGAAGGCGCAGGTGTCAATGGCGATCTGTGCCTCGTTCAGGTTGCGCTCGATCTTGCCGGTGCCCGCGTTGGGTACCAGCCCCATGGCCTGCCACGCGAAGTCGCGCATCAGCGCCAGGGAGTAGTTGAGCAGCGAGTACACGTCCAGGGGGACGCCGGGCTCTTTCTTGGCCTCGCCCGCCTGCTCTTCCGCTGCCCTCGGCTCTTGCTTGCCCTCGGGGGCTTTCGCCGTTTCCTCTCCCTGGGGCTGGGAAGCCGGGGCTGGCTCCTCGGCAGCCTGCGGGGTTTCTTCCTGCTTGGGTTCTTGCGCCTCGTCCACAGGCGGTCACCTCCTGCGCTTGCGTTCGACTGTGCTATTATAGCAACGACCTCCCGCCAGGCAAGGTAGAGGCGACCGGAGGCGACACCGCGGTGAGACGAGGAGGGAGGCCATGGACGACGGCGTAGGGGTGGTGAGGGTGGCGATGCTCCTGGCCTATGGCCCCCTGCTGGCCATCACCGTACTTTGGCTGGCGGCGGTGGTATTGCTGGCCCTGGGCCGGCCCGCGCTCTTTAGCTGGCTGCTGCGGCGCACTGCGGTCCCGCAATCCGAGCCGCCGGGATACCATTAGCGCCAGGCAAGCGCCCAATTGCGATTCCCGCCCCCGATTGTGGAACAAAGCAATGTTTCACATTCTCGGGGGCGCTGTTTCTTTGCGCCTCCCAAGGGGTACGTGCTCGGTGTTGCCCTTCCCGGCCATCCGGTTACTCCGGCGTGGGGCGGATGAGAGCGGAAACCTGCTGGCGGCTGTCCTGCGCTCGGCCGTCTTGCTGGTCGTCCTGGCATTGGTGTGGCTGGACCCGGGCATGGCCGGTGGCATGCGCTGGGCGGCGTGGTTGGCAGCCCTCTATGTGCTCGGCACCTCCAGCCCCCGTCTGTACAGCCAGGCTCGCGATGCCGCCAGTGCTCTGCTCATTACCGATACCTTGCTCATCAGCGCTCTGGTGTACTTCACCGGAGGCCTGGACAGCATTTACTATCCGCTCTACTACCTCCCCTTGCTGGGCGCCAGCCTGCGCCTGAGCCTGCGGGACGCAGTGGCCGCGGCCCTGTTATGCGGGGTGAGTTACTACTTCGTGGTGGTCGCCCGCGACGACGATGCCACTATCTCCGCCGGCCGCCACCTGCTGCTCTTCGTGGTGAGCGGGGTGTGCATGGCCGTCTTCTTCTCCCTGCTCTCCCACGAGGCCCGCAACTACCAGCGCCTCAGCGAGGCGTACCGGCGGGCGAGCGAGTGCAAGTCTGACTTCGTCGCCTACCTGGCGCACGAGTTTCGCACGCCGCTGACCACCATCACCGGCTTCTGTTCGTTGCTGCAGGAGCAGGCCAAGGACCCCGAGGCGGAGGAGTACCTGGGCATCATCTCCTCCGAGGCCGCGCGCATGACCCGCATGATTACCGACCTGCTCGATCTCTCCCGGCTGGAATCCGGGCGCATGGCGCTCCACCTGCAGGAGGTTGACCTGGCGGAACTACTGCACGAGCAGGTGGCACTCTTCAGTCAACCATGGCATGGCCACTCGGTGGAATTGCGGCTGGCAGAGGATTTGCCTGAGGTCATCCGGGCCGACCCCGACCGGCTGCAGCAGGTGCTGCAGAACCTGCTCGCGAATGCCATGAAGTTCTCGCTGCCCGGTACCACAGTACTGTTGCAGGCAGGACTGGTGGGCAAACGCGCGGTGGCCCTGTCAGTCACCGACTACGGTCCCGGCATCCCGCCTGACCAGGTGGAGCGCCTGTTCCAGCGTTTCGAGCGCATGAAGCGGGACGAGGACAAGCCCGGCGCGGGCCTGGGCCTGGCCATCACCCGGGGGATCGTGGAATTGCACGGGGGGACGGTGCAGGTCTCGAGCGAGCCCGGCGAGACCACGTTCCGGGTGGTCCTCCCCATCCTCGGCCCCCCCGTCCCCAACGCGGGCGCCGCCCCCATTCCCACCCCGGAACAGCCGGCAACCGAACTGGAGCCAAGAGCGGCGGGGTGACTGCGCTCCCGGGCGGACGCACAGTGCGTCCCGGCGGCCCCCCCACCCTGCCCGCTATTCTTCATCCAGCGTCCAGGACACCGCGGGCGCCTGGCAGGTGGGGCAGTAGTCGGTCATGAGGGGGACAAAGCCGCCACAACGAGGGCAGGTGCGGCGGGGGCCGTCTTTCTGCTGCGGCTGGCGCCGGGCAGGCCGGCCGTCGGGGCTGGGCATGCTGGTGCCCGCGGGCATGCCGCACTCCGGGCAGAACCTGGCGCCGGCCGGGAGCATCGCCCCGCAGGGGCATGCGGTCAGGGGGGCGTTAGTGGTGGGAAGCGAGGCTTCCGACAGCGGGCCGGGGGTCACGCGGGGGGTGGGGGCGGGCACCGGCTCGCGCAGGGCGGCCATCTGCCGCTCCACCTCGTCGAGGCGGCTCTGCACCGCCCGCACGTCCATGTACACTTCCCCTGCGGAAGGGAGCATGTCTGGGCCCTTCGCTTTCATTTCCGCGTAGGCCTTCTGGCCCAGCCGGTGCAGGTACTGGTCCCGGCGGGTCTCCAGCGCCGCCCGCTCCCGCTGCAGCCCGAGCAGGTGCAGGGTACGCTTGAACCGCTCCCAGGCCCGGCAGAGGGCGATCGCCAACCCGCTCGTGCTTGAGGTCTTGGCCTTCATCACCTTCCCTTATAGCACAACGGCGCGTCCAGGGGAGGCACGCGCCTGCTGCTATATGCCCAATTCCGGCCGGTTTTACGCTCAAGCGGAGGCTGCCTGTGCAGGCAGCCATCCCTGTCCCGGATATTCCACGATCTGGCACGGAACCGCTTGCCTTGGGGCAGTGGTCGCACATGAGTGTCGCAAGAGCGCACCAGGGCCCCGCCCATGCGCATGGACGGGCCCCGGTCCGCTCGCTACCCTGGAAGGATAGCGGCTATGGACCATCACCGGCATGCCACTTCGGACCATGAACGGCCCTACCGGGAGCACCTGGAGCACGAGGCCGCGGCCCCCGCCCACCCGGGCCACGGGGAGATGGAGCGCGACTTCGCCCGGCGTTTTTTCATCTCCGCCGCGCTCACCCTCCCCCTGCTCCTGCTCTCGCCCACCATTCAGGAGTGGCTGGGCTACCGTCTCGCTTTCCCCGGCGCCTCCCTGGTACTCTTTGTCCTGGCCTCGGTGATCGCGTGGTACGGGGGGTGGCCCTTCTACGTGGGCGCGGTGCAGGCCTTGCGCCGCCGGGACCCCGACATGAACGTGCTGGTGTCCCTGGCAGTGCTCTCGGGCTATCTCTACAGCGTGGCCACCACTTTTGCCATCTCAGGAATGGATTTCTACTGGGAGGTCAGCACCCTGGTCGTCTTCCTGCTCTTCGGCCACTGGATGGAGATGCGGGCGGTGCGGGGGGCCACCGGGGCACTGCAAGAACTCGCGGCTCTCATTCCCCCCATGGCCCACCGCCTGCACGATGGCCAGGTGGAGGACGTGCTCACTGCGGCGCTGGTGGTCGGGGACCAGGTGCTGGTGCGCCCGGGGGAGCGGGTGCCGGTGGACGGCGAGGTGCTGGCAGGCGAGAGCAGCGTGAACGAGGCCATGATCACCGGTGAGTCGCGCCCCATCCCCAAGGCTCCGGGCGATGAGGTGATCGGGGGGACGGTCAACGGCGAGGGGTCACTGCGGGTCCGGGTGGGCAAGACCGGGCGGGAGACCGCGCTGGCCCAGATCATGGGCCTGGTGGAGCGGGCCCAGGCCTCCCGCACCCGCACCCAGCGCCTCGCCGATCGCGCCGCCGCCTGGCTGACGGTGATCGCGATCGTGGTGGGCGTGGGCGCGCTGGTCTTTTGGCTGCTGGCGGGGCGGCCCCTGGAGTTTGCCCTGCTGCGCTATGTCTCGGTGGTGGTGGTGGCCTGCCCGCATGCCCTGGGACTGGCCATCCCGGTAGTCGTGGCAATCACGGTGAGCGTGGCCGCCCGCAACGGCATGCTGCTGCGGGAGAGCGACGCCAGCGAAACGGCCGTGCGCCTGGACACCATAGCCTTCGATAAGACCGGGACCCTGACCACAGGCGAGTTCGCGGTCACCGACGAGGTGTGGGTGCCGGGAGTGGATGGCGACGAGGGGCTGGCGCAGGCGGCGGCGGTGGAGGTTTCCTCCGAGCACGTGATCGCGCGGGCTGTAGTGAACGCCGCCCGGGAGCGCACCCTGACCCTGCCCGAGATCACCGGCTTTCGGTCCATCCCCGGGCAGGGGGCCCAGGGCCGGGTCCAGGGGCGTCTGGTCTCCGTGGGCAATGACCGCCTGGTTTCCCAACTCGGGGCCAACCGGCAGCCCCTGCGAGAAGAAGCCGAGCGCCTGGCAGAGGAGGGCAAGACCCTGGTCTACGTGGTGAGGGACGGGGCACTGCTGGGCGTGCTGGGGCTGGCCGACCGCATCCGCCCCGAATCCCGGGAGGCCGTGGCCGCACTCCACCGGCTGGGCTTGCGCACCGCCATGCTTACCGGCGACATCCCGGCGGTGGCAGGGTGGGTGGCGCGAGAGCTGGGGATGCGCGAGTACTTCTCACAGGTGCCGCCGGGGGAGAAGGCCGACCGCATCCGGGCGTTGCAGGAGCAAGGACGGCGGGTGGCCATGGTCGGCGACGGGGTCAACGACGCGCCCGCCCTGGTCCAGGCCGACCTGGGAATAGCCATTGGCGCCGGCACCCAGGTAGCCCTGGAGTCGGCCGACGTGGTGCTGGTGCAAAGCGACCCCCGGGATGTGGCGGGACTGGTACGCCTGAGCCGGGCTACCGTGCGCAAGATGCGGCAGAACCTGGTCTGGGCGACGGGCTACAACGTGGTGGCGCTGCCAGTGGCGGCGGGGGTGCTGGCGCCCTGGGGCATCGTGCTCCCGCCGCAGTGGGCGGCGCTGATCATGGCCGCCAGTTCTATTATTGTGGTCACCAATGCCCTGTTGCTGCGCCGGGTGCGCGTGACGGAATGAGGGAAGCATGAACCGACAAGTCTTCACCCGCATTCTCGACCATCCGATCCTGACCCCGGACGACCTCCCGTGTCCCGCCAGCGCCCTGCTCAACCCCGGGGTGGCGCTACTTGATGGGGACACCGTGCTGCTGCTGCGCATTGAGGATCGCCAGGGAATCTCCCAGATCCGCGTCGCTCGCAGTCGCAACGGGGTGGATGGCTGGCGCATTGCCGACAGGCCGCTGCTGGAGCCGGACCTGCCCGACTATCCTTTCGAGGAATGGGGCTGCGAGGACGCCCGAGTCACCCAGGTGGGGGATCGGGAGTTCATCATCGCCTATGCCGCATATTCCCGTTACGGGCCTGCAGTGGCCCTGGCGCGCACTACCGACTTTGAATCCGCCGAACGCCTGGGGATCGTGCTCCCGCCTACCAACAAGGACGCCACCCTCTTCCCCCGCCGCTTTGACGGCCAATGGATCATGCTCCACCGCCCGGTCACCGGCGGACAGGAGCACATCTGGTATGCCTGCGCCGACGAATCCATCACCCACTGGAGCAACCCGGGGGTCCTGCTGGCTGAGCGCGGCGGCCCCTGGTGGGACGGGCTGCGCATCGGTTGCGGCGCCCCGCCCATCGAAACCAAACAGGGGTGGCTGCTCATCTACCACGGTGCCAAGGATATGGCCGGGCGTCCGGTGTACCGCCTCGGCCTGGCCCTGCTGGATGCCGACCAGCCGCGCCGCGTGCTCGCCCGGGCCTCCGACTGGGTCTTTGCTCCGGAGACCCACTATGAACTGCACGGCCTGGTGCCCGACGTCGTCTATACCTGCGGCGCGGTCTGCCGGGGGGACGAGGTCTGGATGTACTACGGCGCCGCCGACACCGTCATCGGCCTGGCCCGCGCCCGCGTCGCTGACCTGCTCGACTTCGTCTGGGCGCACGATTACCTGAAGAAGATCGGCCGGGAGAAGGGGATGGTGGGATAGGGGCCGGTATGGGGTCCAGGGTACAGGCTCCGGGGGAGGGAACACCATGATTCCCTCCCCCCACTCTGTCCTATCTGCTTTCCATGCTCTGGGCCGCTGGGCGGTCGACGGGCACCAGGAAGAACCGGTCCACCGCCACCGACTTCACCCCGGGGTTGGCCTGCGGGGCCACCCACAGGTGGGCACCCCGGCGCTGGAACTGGCGCAGGTCCACCACGCCGTACTCCCAGGTCTGCCACTCGCCGCTCTTGACCTGCTCGGTCTTGATGTCGTGCACCAGGATGTCCTCGTCCTGGGCCCGGTGGAACAGGCCGATGCGGAAGGCGGTGCCCGTGGCCCCCGGCTCCAGCAGCGCCTTCACCACTACGAAGGCGCGGTAGCGGTTGGCAATCCCGTTACCCGGGTGGAAGCGGATGCTGGTCTGGACCTCGCAGTCCTCCGATTCCTTCCCCGGGGTGACCGCGGTCATCCCATCTGAGGCCGTGGGATCGGCGACGGCATGGGTGACCGGCTGGCGCAGCACAAACCGGTAATCCTGCAGGTCAATCAGCCCCTTGACCTGCTCGTAGCCTGCCGGTTTGGAGGCCTTGCGGTAATCGGTCAGGTAAGGGGTGACGTCCAGCGGCCGGCTTTCCGCCACCCGGGTGATGCCGTTCTCCTGGCATACCAGCGCGATCGCCTTGCCGGCGTTCGCGGGATCATTGCCCTCACACCACGCATAGCCCTCGGCCTCGGCCATAACCTGCAGGTCCACCCGGTGCAGCCAGGTGTAGGTCAGCGCCAGATGAGCCATGCGCAGCCGCTTCTCCAGCGTGGGTTGGCCGGCCACCGCCGCTTGCGCCTGTCGGAAGAGCGCTTCGGCCCGCTTCATGGTGCGGTATGTCGGGAAGGAGGACTGGACGTCATCGAAGCAGCCGTAGTAGTGGTTCTGGCCAGTGACATCCCGGTGCAGCAGATCCAGGTACCGGCCCACGTAAGGCCCGGCCGCACCGTAGTAGCCGTTCAGGAATTCCTTGATCAGGGCGTTGGGGTCGCGCTCCGGGTTCCACAGCATATGCGCCAGCACCCAGGCCTTGAGCGGCGCCATGTCGCCGCCCGGGGACTGGTAACTCCCTTGCTCGAAAAGCCCCTTCACCCCATGCGCGACGAAGGTCTTGACGTTCGGTCCGATCACGAAAACGTTGGGCTGCGGCCGCAGATAGTGCGAGAAGTTTGTCACGTAGTCCCAGACGTAGAGGCGTTTGCAGATCTTGTTCCAGCCCACCAGGTCGTTGTAGAAGGCCTTGTTACTGGGATGGGTCAGCGGCTGGGCGAAGTTGCACTCAATGCTGCACAGGCGCACGATCACATTGGGGTCGGGCCGGACGTACTTGGGCGGCTTGCGCGTGTACTGGTAGGCCAGAGTGTCAATCGCCACGTTGGGGAACTCCTTGGCCACCGCCCGCGCCACGTAGTTCACGAAGTGTAGCAGGCTGCCGGCATGCGACCCTTCCTTCTTGTCCAGGGCCGTGCACTGGGGGCACTGGCAGTAGTCGCCATTGTCGTTCTGGGACACCGAGACAATGTTCACCGTGGGATTGGCTCGCAGCCACTCCAGCACCCGCTGCGCCACGTGCCGCTTCAAGGCCTCGTTGGTCAGGCAGTTCTGGGTGTAGCCCGAGGTGCGCTTACCCTCTCGCATTGCAAACCACTCGGGATGGGTGGCGAAAAACTCCTTGGGCCCGGCGAGTTGATCCAGAGTGTGCACGAAGCCCTGGTAGGTGATCTTGCCCCCCTGCTCAGCGCTTAGCCGTTCGCTCGCCCCGTTGGCCTTGTTACGCACCGCCCAGTCGCCGTCAAAGGCATCGAAGAAGAAGGGCTCGCGGTACTCGAGCACAGGCACCTGGCGGTCGTTGAGCGCGGGCAGGATGATCGTATCGCGCTTGGGGATGGTGCTTTCGGTGGAGGTCCACCAGCGGCAGCCCAGGTAGTCCTCGAGGAAGGTGTAGACCGCATACAGCGTGCCCCGGGGCTCGCCACCGTAGAGGAGCAGGTCATCCCCGACGGTTCGGATCACCAGCCCATCGTGCCCCAGGCCCCGCAGCGTGGCGTCCGGCGCGGCTTTGCGGGCAGCCGCGGAAAGCCCCACAAAGATGGCGGGCTTCCCCCTCTCCCCCCGGGAGAGGGGGGAGGTGAGGGACTGCCGATACTGCCCCTCCTCCATCACCGGGAAGTCGGCCCCGGTGATCTCCCCCAGGAACCTGGCCAGTTCCTGGGCCGCGTGGGTGTGGGTGACGCGGGCGTGGTCGGCGATCACGATCACGTACTCCGTGTGCCCGCCCGCCGCCAGGGCTATCTTGGTCGCCTGCTTACCTGCGGCGGCGCCGGTCCAGGGGATCAGCCCCACCGCCATCACTGCCAACAGCCATCCTGCACGCACGGCATTCTCCTTGCTTGTTCTCCCACCCGGGGGAGTATTGTTGGCCGCTGGCTGCGCCGCTCCTGCCGGGCGAGTGGCGAAGGCACTCGCCCGGCCTCCGATCGCTCAGCCACTGTCCTGTTGGGCCATCCTACTCCGGGACCAGGAAGAACCTGTCCACTGCCAGCGACTTGAGCGCGGTGTTACCTGCCAGACCGACCCAGAGGGTGGGCGTCTCCCGGGCGGCGGTCAGGTTGGCGGTGCCGATCTCGAAAACCTGCCACTCGCCCGGCCTGACCTCCCCCGCGGGCACAGGCTTGGAGATGACATCCTCATCCTTGACCGGGTCGTAGAGCCCGACCTCAAAGACCTTGCCCTGGGCCGGAGCGGCCAGGTCGCACTTCACTGCCGCGTAGCAGCGATATGGGCCGGCGCCGCCCGGGTTCTGGCCGAACCAGAGTTGGCAGTTGATTTCCCCCGACCTGCCTGAGGTGACCAGCGATACGCCGTCGGAGGCCGTGGGGTCGGCGCATAGGGTGGCGGTGGCCTGGCGGGTGCGCAGGAGGAAGTCTTGCAGGTCAATGAGGCCGACCGCATGTTCAAAACCCACCGGGGACGCGGCCGGATGGCGGCCGTAACCGGTGAATGTCTCCAACTGCCTCTCCAGGCGGCGGCCCTCGGCGTAGTCCGTCACGCCATTCTCTCGGCAGATGGCCGCATACTGGGCGACGCCGGCAAAGAAGTCATTGCCCGGGCACCACTGGAACCCCTCGGCCCGGGCACGCGCCTGCAGGTCGGGCCGGAAAAACCAGGAGTAGAGCACAGGCACCGCTGCCCGGCGTACCCGCGCCTCCAGGTCGGGATGCCCCTTGACCGCCTCGGCAGCCCGGCGCATGGCGGTCACGGAGGCGGTGAGCGCCTCGTAGGTCGGAAAGCCGGTGTCGGTCTCCAGGCCACAGCCAGCCCAGAAGTTGTGCTCGGTGGTATCCCGGCGCATGGCCTCCAGGTAGGCGCGCACGTAGGGCGCCGCCGGCCCGTAGTACCCGTGCAGGAACTCGGTGATGAGCCGCTCGGGGTCGCGCTTGGGGTTCCAGAGCATCTTGGCCAGCAGCCAGGCCTTCAACTCCGCCATGTCACCCCCCGGCGAGGTGTAGGAGCCCTGCTCGAAGATGCCCTTGACGTTGTTCGCAACGAAGGTCTTGACGTTGGGACCAAGGACGTGCACCACCGGCTGCGGCCGCATGAAGTGGTTGAAGTTGGTGACATAGTCCCAGACATAAAGGCGCTTGCAGATCTTGCCCCAGCCCACCAGGTCGCGATAGAAGGGAGCGTTGGCGGGATCGGTCATGGGGCGGGCGAAATCGCATTCAATGGAGCACAGGCGCACGATCACCCCGGGGTCAGGCCGCACGTGGCGGGGGGGCTTGCGGGTATTCTGGTAGGCCAGGGTATCTACGGCCACCCCGGGAAACTCCCGGTGCACCTCCCGGGCGACCGCATTCACGAACTCGATCAGGCTGCCTGCGGGGGAGCCCTCACGCTCGTTCACCGCATGGCAGGTAGGGCAGTCACAGTAGCCGGGGTCGTCAGTCTGCGACACCGAGACGATAGTGGCCCGGGGGTTGCCCCGTAGCCATTCCTTCACCCGCTCGGCCACGAACGCCCGCAACTCCGGATTGGTCATGCAGAGTTGGCGCACGCGTTCCTTCTCGCGCTTGCCGTCTTTCATCTGGAACCACTCCGGGTGGGAGTCAAAGTACTTCTCGGGTGGGACCAACTGAAAAGCGGTGTGCACGAAGCCCTGGTACACGGTCTGGCCCCCACGCTCGGCATCCAGGCGGGCCCGCATGCCATTGACCTTGTTACGCACGGCCCAATCGCCGTCAAAGGCGTCGAAGAAGAAGGGCTCGCGGTACTCGAGAATGGGCACCTGGCGATCGTTGAGCGCCGGCAGGATGATCGTATCGCGCTTGGGGATGGTGCTCGCGGTGGAGGTCCACCAGCGGCAGCCCAGGTAGTCCTCGAGGAAGGTGTAGACCGCATACAGCGTGCCCCGGGGCTCGCCGCCGTAGAGCAGGAGATGGGGGCCCGCCGTCTCGATGACCAGGCCCTCCTTGCCCAGCCCAGCAAGCGTAGCCCCCGGCTGCACCCGCCGCGCCGCTGCCGACAGCCCGACGAAAATAGCCTTCCCCGTCTCCTCCCGGGTGTGGGCGAGGGGCTGACGGTACTCGCTCTCTTTCACCACTGGAAACTCGGCCCCGGTGATCTCCCCCAGGAACCGCGCCAGTTCCGCGGCGGCATGCGCCACCGGGCGGGTGGGCCGGTCGGCGGTGACGATGACATAGTTGGCGCGCCCGCCCGAGGCGAGCACCAACGACGGCGCGGCGCAGGCGCCGGCGGTCGCCAGCACCAGCAGCGCAATGGTCAGGCACCAGGTTCTGCTTGGCATGCGTCTATGAGACCCCTTGATGCGATTCCCCTCCCCTGTCGCGTACCCACCAACTGTGGCCGCCCTTCGGCCTTGCTCGGGGCAGACTCCTGGCCGCCCCCATTTCCGGCACCACTCGCCCCTCTACTCCGGCACCAGGAAGAACCTGTCAACCGCGGCCGATCTCACCGTGCCCGGGGTGCCGGTCATGCGTAGCCACAGGTGGGGGGCGCGGGCATGGCCGGTCAGGTTCACCGTCCCGATCTCCCAGACCTGCCAGGCGCCCGGCGTTACCTGAGAGGCGGGGATGGTGTGGGCGTCCCGGTCGCGGTCGGGGTTGTATTCGTGCCAACCCAGGGAAAAGGCATCGCCCCTGGGGCGGGGGGCCATGCCGCACTTGATCACCGCGAAGGCCCGGTAGCGACGGGCCCGCCGCCGCCCCCCGGGCAGCAGCAGGTCCACCCAGATTGCGCCGGCCTGGGTGGGGTCGCCGGGCACCGCCGCACACACCCCGTCCGAGGCGGTGGGATCGGCCACCCGCCAGGCGTTGCGGGTGAGGTTGCAGTAGAGATCCTGGTAGTCCACCACCCCGGGGACGCCGGCAAAGCCGGGCGGGGGATCAGGCTGCCGGCGTGTGAAGCCCAGCATGGTCTGCGCAAACTGCTCCAGGGGCGCCCCCTCCGCATAGTGCGTGACCCCATGCTCGCGCCAGATGGCCACCATCTCCTCGGTCGCGCGCGCGGGGTCATTGCCGGGCCCCCACTGCACGCCCTCTGCCGCTGCCTGCGCCTGCAGGTCCTCCCGCCACACCCAGGTGTAGGTGAGCGCGGTGCGGGCCAGCGCCACCCGGCGGGATAACCCGGGGTCCCCCGCCACGGCCGCCGCGGCCCGGGCGAACGCCTGCTCGGAGCGCACGAGCGCCCGGTAACTGGGCCAGTTGGAGCGCACGGGGGCAAAACAATCGAGGTATTGGTTGGTGGCCAGGGCATCGCGGTGCATGATCTCCAGGTACCGCCCGATATGCGGCCTCGCCGCGCCGTAGTAGCCCCGCAGGAACTCCCGCACCAGCGCCCGCTCGTTTCGCTCGGGATTCCACAGCAACTTTGCCAGCACCCAGGCCTTCAGGGGAGCCATTTCCCCTCCCGGCGACTGGTAGGACCCCTGCTCGAAGACTCCCCTCACCCCGTTGACCACGAAGGCGCGCACGTTGGGCGCGAGCACGTGGATATTGGCGTGCGGGCGCAGGTAGTGGTGGAAGTTGGTCACGTAGTCCCACACGTACAGGCGCCGGCAAACCTTGCCCCAGCCAACCAGGTCGTCATAGAACGCCTTGTTGCTGGGATGGGTCAGCGGCTGGGCGAAGTTACACTCAATGCTGCACAGGCGCACGATCACGTTGGGCCGCGGCCGCACGAACCTGGGCGGCTTGCGGGTGTACTGGTAGGCCAGGGTGTCGACGGCCATCCCCGGGTAGTGCTTGGCCACCTCATCGGCCACCGCATTCACGAAGTGCAGCAGGCTGCCCGCATGTGACCCCTCGCGCTCGTCCACCTCCCGGCACCTGGCGCACTCACAGTAGCCGTGCCAGTCGTTCTGCGAAACCGAGACAATGCCGGCCTCCGGGTGTTCGCGCAGCCAGTCGAGCACCCGTCCGGTCAGGAAGCGCAGTAACTCGGGGTTCGTCAGGCACAACTGCGCGTGGTCGTGCACCCGCTTACCGTTGATCTCGGAGTACCACTCCGGGTGGGCGGCAAAGTGCTCCTCGGGGGGCACCAGGGGGTAGAAGGTGTGCACGAAGCCCTGGTAGACGATCTTGCCGCCCCGCGCCCCATCCAGCCGGGTGGCATGGCCGTTGCTCTTGTTGCGCACCGCCCAATCGGCATCGTAGGCATCCCAGAAGAAGGGCTCGCGGTACTCAAGCACCGGCACCTGGCGCTCGGCAATCTCCCCGAGGCGCAGCGTCGGCCGCTTGGGGATGTGGCTCGCCTCGGAGGTCCACCAGCGGCAGCCCAGGTGCTCCTCCAGGAAGGTGTAGACGGCATAGAGCGTGCCTCGCGGTTCGCCGCCGTAGAGCAGCAGGTGCGGCCCCACGGTCTTGATTACCAGCCCCTCCTTGCCCAGCCCCCGCAAGGAAGCATCGGGCGCCGCCTCACGGGCTGCCCGGGAAAGCCCGACGAAGATGGCCGGCCCTTCCCTCCCCCCCTCCCCCCGGGAGAGGGGCTTCCGGTACTCTCGCTCTCCCATCAGGGGAAACTTCGCTCCGGTTATCTCCGCCAGAACCCGTGCCAACTCCGCGGCGGCGTGCGCCACCGGCGGCGAGGGGCGACTGGGGGTCACGATGCAGTACCTGGTCTTGCCGTTGCGGGCGAGAGTGGGCATGGCGGGCCTCCGTGGGAGGGAGTAGTGGTTACTGGTTAGCATTACTGGTCCATGGTTACTGGCAAGGGAGGCTTGTTTCCTGGCGGAGAGGGCGACAGCGCATTCTTGCAGGCTGGTCCTGCCACAGGCTGCCGTTGCGCTCCGGCGGAGGAGGGCACTCCTGCCCTACGGGGAAGGGGCCGCCTCCCGGCGGCCCCTGCTGGGCCGGGCATACTGGCTGGCAGCATCTCACCCCAACCCTCTCCCGGGGGGAGAGGGGGTGCTATACCCGTTCCCACACCGGCGGGATGCGGTCCTTGCCCTCTGGCCCCAGGATGATGGGGGTGATGCCTGTTAACTCGCAGATGTAGGTGAGCGGGCGGATGATGTTGCCCGCCACGCCCTGGATGTGGTTGGCAGGGAACACGGTTACGAACTCCTCGTAGGAGGACCGTAGCCGGGCATGCACGTGCGGCCAGGTGGGGTCCGTCATGGCATTCAGGCGCTTGCGCTCCGCGGCGGGCAGGGCCACCACCTCGCCGCCGGCGATCACCATGTAGGGCCGGTCGTCCCACAGTCCCAGGCGGGCGAAAGTGAAGTCGCCCGGCGCCGCGTCGAACTCCACCGAGGCCCCGCCGGCCTTGAAATAGAACTCCATCGCCGGGTGGAAGGTGATGGTCTTGAAGTTCTCCTTGGCGTCCCAGGAGCGGGCGGCGTACCAGGAGGAGTGGTTACCGCTGTTACACCAGTCCCACAGGTCCAGGTCAGGGTGGTAGAGGCGCACGTCCATGAACAGCGTGGGCAAGCCGCCGGTCGCGTATTTCATCAACTGCATGGTGATGGCCGCGAACGAGTCGGCCTCGGTCGAGCACACCGTCGGCTCTTTGCGCCCGTTCCAGTCGTAGGGATCGTTCATTAGCATCTCAGGCACATCGCCCAAGGTGACGTACTCGGTGAGTTCTCGCTGGCCCTTGAGCCCGCAGAAATCGAACCCGCGCTCCTCGTTGAGCGTCTTCATTGCCAGGTAGATGCGAATCTGGGTCTTGAGCGCCTCCGGGGTGAGCATCTTGCCGTCATAGCGCAGGCGGTCTCCCAGCAGGTCCTGAAACCAGGCCAGCGCCTTATCTACTTCGCGCCCGTCCATCTGGTCCATCAGTTTCACGAGCAGCAACTGGTCTATCTGATGCAGGGTGGTGCCCAGGTGCTTGAGGGTGGGTACCAGGTGGAAATATCCGGTCTCCATCCCCATCGAGTGCCCGCCATACATGCCGTAGCATTCGTTCTTGATCGTGGTCACCGCCTGGGAGGCGCGCAGCCAGTCGCTCACCTGCTGCACGGTGGCCGGGTCATCCATCTGGCCCACAATGCGGTGGGTGCGGAATCCCGCCTGGCGCAGGGCGCCGTCGCTGGCCAGCAAGCCCACGTTGCCGGGGAACTTGCCGTTGTTATTGGATAGGCTGAGAATCGGCTTGTCGCGGCCCACGCTGTTGATGAAGGGCCAGGCCAGGAAGGGAAAATCCCACACGTTGTAGGCCATCACCACCTGCTGGCAGCCGGCCGCCGCCAGTTCCGCGCCCACCTTCTGCGCCACGCGCACGCTGGTGATGATCTCCGAGCCCACCACCACCTTCGGCACCGAGCCGTCCACGTTCACCAGTTTCCCGCGGATCAGGTCCGCCCACTGCTGGCACACCGTCATGTTGGCGGCGTTGTTCTGCGCATATACGTGCGGGCGCTCGTCGTTGAGCATGGCGATGCCGATGGTCGTCGTTCTCATTGCCTACCTCCAGGGGTTGTATGCCGCGCCCTACTTAGCCGCCCGCCACCCAAATGCCTGCCGGGGGGCCCGGACACTGGCGGCGCGGTAGGATGATTTAGCAGGGGCGGCCTCCGTGGTCACCCGGGTGACCTCTACCCCCGGGCCCGAACCATCGCCGAGGTTTGTTGCCTGGTGCCCAATGCCTGTTGATAAAGGCGACAGGGACAGTCACCTGAAAGCAGCCGACTGCAGGCAACGGTGCCACGCAGCGTTAGGAAACTGTCCCTCCCGAAACCCCAGACCTTACCGTGCTATAATCCCGCCCGTGATCTCCCGACTGATAACCGATTACGATGCCCTGGCCGGCCTGGCCCCCGCCTGGCGGGCACTTGCCTTGCGCTCGGGTGCCTCCTTCTTCTCCAGCCCCGGGTGGCTGCTCACCTGGTGGCGGCATTTCGGTCGCGCCCGCCGCCTCCGGGTCATTGCAGTCGAGGACGAGGCTGGCCCGGTCGGGCTGCTGCCGTTGATGGCAGACCGGGTGGGGCCTGTGCGTCGGCTCCAGTTTCTGGGCACTGGCGGCACCGACTACCTGGATGCCCTGGTGCGCCCAGGCTGCGAGCAGGGGTTCTGGCAGGCGGTAGTAGAAACCCTGGCCCCTATGGCCTGGCACCTGGCCGACCTGCAGCAGGTCCCCGCGGGCTCACCCACGCTGCAGCATCTCCCCCTGATTGCCGGGCGCATGGGCTGCGAGGTCACGGCCTGCCTGCAGGAGCCCTGCCCGTTCCTGGCTCTGCCGGGAGACTGGGATGCGTTTTGCCAGGGGCTGGGCAAGAAGATGCGCTGGGCGGTGGGCTATTACCCCCGCCTCGCCGCCCGCGAGCGTAAGGCGGAGGTGGTGCGGGTGCAGGGAGGGCGGGTGCCGGAGACGATGGACCGGCTCTTCGCATTGCACACCCGGCGCTGGCGTGCGCGCTGGCTGCCGGGGGCTTTTGCCGGGCCGCGCACCCGGCGCTTCCATCGCGAGTTGGCAGCCGCCTGTGACGCCAGCGGCGACCTCCGGCTCTACGCGCTCTCACTTGACGGCCGGGTGCAGGCAGTGCTTTACTGCTTCGCGTTCGGTGGGCGGGTGCATTACTATCAGGGCGGCTTTGACCCTGCCTGTGCCCGCTACAGCCCGGGCACCATCCTGGTGGCGCATGCCGTGCGCGAGGCCATCGCTACGGGCGCCCAGGGGTTCGATTTCCTGCGGGGCGGGGAAGCCTATAAATATCGCTGGGGGGCGGTGGACCGCAGCAATCAGCGCCTGCTCCTGGTGCGCCCGGGGTGGCAGGGGCGGCTGGGACGGCGCCTGGGCCTCTGGCAGCAGGAAGCCGAGGAATCAGTAAAGAAGATAGCCGGCAAGTTGTCGGCTCCCCGCAAAGGCAGGGCCGGGAGGAAGTCATGAAGGTAGCGGCGATCGTGCCCGCTTACAACGAAGAGCAGCGCATCTGCCGCGTGCTCTCCGTGGTAGAGCAGGCCCCGCTCGTTGACGAGGTGTGGGTGGTCAACGACGGCTCCACTGACCGCACCGCCGAGGTAATCCCTCGCGACAACGGCGTCCGCACCCTGCACCTGCCACGCAACGTGGGCAAGGGCGGCGCGCTGCTCGCCGGTGCCAACACTACCGACGCCGAGGTACTGGTCTTCGTTGACGCCGACCTGGTGGGGCTGACCCCTGACCACGTGGATGAGTTGGTGCGCCCCGTGCTCGCGGATGAAGCCGACATGTCGGTGGGGGTCTTCCGGGGCGGCCGTTACTGGACCGACCTGGCCCAGCGCCTGGTGCCCAACATCTCCGGCCAGCGCGCCATCAAGCGCGAGATCTTCCTCTCCGTACCTCGGCTCGACCGCACCCGCTACGGCGTGGAGGTGGCCATGACCCGCCACCTGGCTGTCAGCGGCAAGCGTGTGGCCAAAGTCCCCCTCTTCGGCGTCACCCACGTCATGAAAGAGGAGAAACTGGGCCTCCCCCTGGGGGTGCTCTCCCGTCTGCGCATGTACCGCGACATGTGCACCTGTATGCTTTACGGCCTGCTCTTCGACCGCCGCCTGCGCAACGGCCACCGCAATGGGAACGGGCACGGGGCAGGGTCTGGGGTATAGGGTCGGGTCCGGGGACCGTTACCTGCGCGGACCCGCCTCCCGCATTTCCTGCTCCAACCTGCCTGCAGGTAGGTGATTGTCCCCGTCCCCCTCATCTCTGTCTCTCGCTGGTGATCGCCTGCCCCTCATCTCAAGCCCCAAGTCCTGAATCTCCCACCTCTTGTCCCTCCCATACCCCCCGGTGGGAACCCTTCGCCCCATCGCCCTCGTCCAATGGAACCGGAGCCTCCAATGGTCCGCTAAAGTGCATAGAGGCGGCGCCGGATGCCCCCGGGTGCCCGGGTGCGCCCCGGAGGTATAGGCGAGCGTGTTATACTGGCGACCGGAGCAAAACGGTAAGCCCCAAGGAGTGGGAGGATATCATGAAGAGCAGGATCAAATGGTCTTGGCTGGCGGTAGTGATGCTGGCTGCCGTACTCGGGTTGGCAGCCGGGCGCTTCAGCCCGGTCAGTACCCAGACCCAGACCCCGAGCGGCCCCGGTATCGAAGCCCTGGCGGCTGTCGAGAACGGGTTCGTGACCGTGGTCGAGCACGTTACCCCCACGGTGGTGAACATTAACACCGAGCAAAAGGTGGAGCGCCCGAGCAGCATGCTCCCCTTTGGCCCAGAGGATTTCTTCCGGCGCTTCTTCGACATGGAGGAGCCCCCCAGCGCTACGCCCCGGCCCCGGCGGCAGGTCGAGACCCAGACCAGCCTGGGCTCGGGCGTGATCGTGGACCCCAAGGGCTTCATCGTCACCAACGTACATGTGGTGAAGGGCGCCGACCGCATCACCGTCACCCTCTCCAACGGTGACGAATACAAGGGCAAGGTGGTGGGTACTGACCCGCTCACCGACCTCGCGGTAATCAAGGTGGATGCTGGCAAGCCCCTCCCCGCAGCCACCCTGGGTGATGCCGACCAGGCCAAGGTCGGCTCCTGGGCCATTGCCATTGGCAGCCCGTTCGGCCTCGAGCAGTCGGTTACCGCCGGCGTGATCAGCGCCAAGGGGCGCTCGCTGCGGGCTGGCAGCCGGCCGGGGCAGCCCTTCCGTAACTTGCTCCAAACCGACGCCGCCATCAACCAGGGCAACAGCGGCGGCCCGCTCATCAACATCCGGGGTGAGGTGATCGGGATCAACCAGGCCATCTACACTCCGACGGGCGGCAACATCGGGATCGGCTTCGCTATCTCCATCAACGCAGATACCAAGCGCATCATCAACCTGCTGCGCCAGGGCGAAACCCCCCAGCGGGGCATGCTCGGGGTGTCGGTAACCGGTCTCTCCCCCGCCATGCAGGACCTCTACAAGACCAAGGAAGGCGCCTACGTGAATGAGGTTACCCCCGGCAGCGCCGCCGAGAAGGCAGGCATCAAGGCCGAGGACGTGATCGTCAAGTACGGCGACACCCGGGTGGCCAAGGCCGATGACCTGGTGGCCGCAGTCCAGCGTACCGCGCCCGGCACCAAGGTATCGGTCACCGTGCTGCGAGAGGGCAAGCCCCTGGTCTTCGAGGTTACGGTGGGCAAGTTGACCGACGGCGCCGAGCCGCAGGCCGAGCCCAAGGAGGAGGAAACCAGCAAACTCGGCCTCACCGTGCAGCCCCTCACCGACGCGCTGGCCCAGAAATACGGCCTCGAGGCCACCAAGGGCGTGGTGGTAACCGGCGTGGCCCCCGACGGAGACGGTGCCCGCGCTGGCGTGCAGGAGGGCGACTTGCTGCTCAAAATCAACCACGTCACCATCAACACCATGGAGGACTACCGCGCTGCCACCGCCACGCTCAAGAAGGGTGGCTCGGCGGTGATCAGGGTGCTGCGTGACGGGCACCCGGTTACGCTGTCAGTCGAAGACCTGGGAGGGTAGGAGCCTCTGCCAGGAATGGGAACAGTCACCTGTCTTGATGCATCCATCACGCAAGTAGGTGATTGACTATCCAGCGTTGATTCAGGTGCACCCCCTGCTGCCCCGGTTGCCGGAGGACAGCAGGGGGTGCTATAGTCACCGCATGGATGACGAGCGGAGGGGATGGCTGGCCCTGGGCCGGGCCATGCTACCACCCAGGCGGGCGGCGGGGCTGCTGCAGCAGGCAGGCGGGACGGCAGAGTTGTTCACTTCCGCTCCTCAGGCACTATCGCTTCGCCCCACCGAGCGGGAGCGGCTGCAGGAGGCCTGGGCGCGCGCCCCCGAGGACGCGGCGCTGCTGGAGAAGTGCGCCGCCACCCTGCTCACCATGCGCGATCCCGCCTATCCTCCCCTGCTGCGCGAGATTTACGACCCCCCGGTGCTGCTCTACGTGCGTGGCGAGATCACCCCGGCCGACCGGCGGGCAGTCGCCATCGTGGGCTCCCGGCGCAGCACCCCCTACGGCCGCATGGTCGCCCAGAGTCTGGCCCGAGGGCTGGCGGAGGCAGGGGTGACGGTGGTGAGCGGCATGGCCTTGGGCATCGACGCTGCCGCCCATCGCGGCGCCCTGGAGGCCGGCGGGCGCACCATCGCCGTGCTTGGCTGCGGCGTGGACCGCTGCTACCCCGCCGAGCACCGGGGGCTCATGCAGCAGATCGTCGCTGCCGGCGCGGTGGCGAGCGAACTGCCCCCCGGGATGCCGCCCGTCGCCCGCCACTTCCCCCAGCGCAATCGCATCATCTCCGGGCTTACCCTGGGCACAGTAGTGGTGGAGGCGCCCGAGAAGAGCGGCGCCCTGATCACCGCCGGCCTGGCCCTGGAGCAGGGGCGAGAGGTCTTTGCCGTGCCGGGCAGCGTCAATAGCGAACAGGCCCGGGGCGCCCACCGCCTGCTCAAGGAGGGCGCCAAACTGGCCGAGTCGATCGCCGATATCCTGGAGGAGTTGGACCTGCAGGGCGGCGCCCCCCGCACTCCGCCTGTGGCCGCCCGGGCGGCCCATGCCGACCCCGAGTCGCCCGCCGACCCCCTGCTCGCGCATCTCTCGCTGGAGCCCGTGGGCCTGGAGCAACTGCAGGAGCAGACCGGCCTCCCCGCGGGAGAACTGTCCGCCCGCGTCCTGCTCCTCGAACTCAAAGGCCTGGTTGGCCGCCTGCCGGGGAACCGGCTGGTACGGCTGGCTTGACCCCCTCCCCGGCCCCAGGACCCTGCGCCACCGCCGCGGTGCTCTCCGCCTACTTGCCCAACCTCTCCAGCGTCTTGCCCAGTTCGTCTATGGCCCGGCCGTAGCCGGCCCAGTCTCCCTTGCGCAGGGCCTGCTGCGCCCGGTTGTACTGCTCCCGGGCCTGGCGCACCAGGTCCGCCGATAGGCCACCGGCGGTCCCGCTCGATACTGACCCCCTGCTCCCGCCCGGCAAGCGGGGGCCCCCGGGGGTTACCGCGCCCTTGCCCACCGGGGCGGCCAGGGCGGCGGTGTCCACCGGCGCCCCCACCAGCGATACCAGAGCCTCATGCAGCGTGGGCTCCATCACCACCCGGGTGCCGGAGGCCAGGACCACCCGCTTCAACTCCGGGATGTCGCTTTCCTGAGCCTTGAGAAAGATGGGCTCGGCATATAGCACCGAGGACCCGATGGGGATCACCAGCAGGTTGCCGCGGATCACCTCCGAGCCCCGCCCCCGCCACAGGGTCATCGCGCTGCTGATCACGGGGTCCTGGTCAATGCGGGCCTCGATCTGGATCGGACCATATACCAACTCGCTCTTGGGAAACTTGTAGACGAGCATCTTGCCGTACTCGGGCGCATCTGACTTGGCCGCCAGCCAGGCGATCATGTTGGGCTTGCCCACCGGAGTATAGGGGATGAGCAGGATGAAGGTGGCCTTCTCCTCTCCCGGCAGGCGCATGATCACATAGTAAGGCTCCATGGGCTCGGAGGCGTTCATGCCCGTGTCCGCCCCAATCTGCCCCTTCCCTGCCAGCTCCTTGGCCAGTGACCATTCGTCCTCGCCCTGGTAGAAAGTGACGCTGTCCAACATGTGATACTTGGTGTAGAGCCGGGCCTGGGTGGTAAACAGGCGCTCCGGATAGCGCAGGTGGGGGCGCAGGCCAGCCGGCATGGCCGCGAGCGGCCGAAAGAGCCCGGGGAAAATGCGCTGGTACGAGCGCACCAGGGGATCCTGGGGATCCGCTACGTACAGGCGCATGGTCCCGTCATAGGCGTCGGTCACCACCTTCACCGAGTTGCGCATGTAGTTGTAGCGACGCTCCGGGTCGGGCGCGGGCTGTGCGTAGGGATAGGCGTCGGTCACTGTGTAGGCATCCTGCACCCAGACCAGGCGGCCACCCGAGATTACGATGTAGGGGTCGCCGTCCAGGAGCAGGAAGGGAGCCAGCGTGGCCAGGCGCTCGGAGATGTGCCGTCGGAAAAGGATGCGGCTCCGCGGCGTGAGCGCATCCGTGATCAGGATGTTCAGCGACTTGAAGTACATTGAGAAAGCAGTGCGTACCAGCGGGTTGCGCAGCGACACCCCGCCTCGTCCCGCGTAGCGGGTGGTCTCGTTGTGGTCCGTGGCCGGATAGTCCAGTTCCTTGGCGGTGGTGCCTACCAGGCTGTACTGCAGGTTCAACTCCCCAAAGTAAATCTGGGGCCGGGTGATCCTGAGTTCGGCGTAGGGCGACTCCGGTGGGATGTTCTGCACCACGAAGGAGGGCGCTCCCTGCTCGGTCACCTCGTTCACGGTGGAGGCCACCAGCCCGTAGCCATGGGTGTATACCAGGTGCTGGTTCTGCCAGGTGCGCTGGGGAACGGCGTCAATATCCAGTTCGCGGGCGGAGAGCATCAATTGCCGATAAGTGCCGTCGAGCATGTAGCGGTCCACGTCCACGTCGGGGAAGGTGTAGTAGGGCCGCAACTCCTGCAACTGCTTGTAGGACTGAGCCAGGGGCCGATAGTCCCACATCCGGATGTTGCCGGTGGTCTGCGGGTTATCGCTGATCACCTGGCTGGTGAGCGGCTGGATGTCGGGGAAGTCCCGGGTCTCGATGTCATGCATGTCGAAGGCTTGGTTGGTGAACTTCACACTGTTGGCAATATAGGGCGGCTCCAGCGCCAGCTGGTTGGGGTTTACCCCCCACTGCTGCACGGCAGCGGGCAAAATCCACAGCCCGATGGCACTGGTGAGGATGAGCAGCGCCAACCCCAGGGCCGGGATCCACAGGCCACGCAGGAAGATGTTGACCAGGGTGGCCACCCCCGCCGCGCCCGCCACCACCACCAGCACCCGCAGTGCAGGCAGCACCCAGTGCAGGTCGGTGAAGCCGGGCCCGAAGTAGTCGGGCCAGCCCCGGGTGGAGTAGAGCAGATTCCAGGCATCCAGCCGATACCCCCAGGCCTTGGTAAAGAAAATCAACGCCAGCAACACCGAGAGCTGGGCCTTCACCCAGGGGGCGAAGGAGGGCACCCCTCCCCGAAAGCGCAGCCCTCCGCCCAACACGTGGATGCCCGCCGAGAGCAGGAAGGTGACGATGAGCACCAGGTAGAGCCACTGCCAAATGGTCTGCAGCATGGGCAGCCGGAACACATAGAGCGACAGGTCGCGGTGGAAAACGGGGTCCGTCTGCCCAAAGGCGACGGGATGGGTGTAGAGCAACCAGTTGTGCCAGTAGGCGGCCATGCCCTTTCCGGCCAGCAGCGCCACGAACCCGGCCACCAGCACGATAAAGAGGGCGTAATAGCGGGAAACATATCGGTTGATAAGGTAGGAGACCTGGGCCGCCGCGTCCCCGTAGACGGGCAGGTGGGGCACCGGGGCCAGGCGGCGGGCAAGCAGCCCCCCTGCGGTCACCAGCGCGAAGGTGATGGCGCCAAAAGCGAGCCCCAACCCCCAGCGGGTGCCGAAGATGCGCCAAAAGACAGCACGGTAGCCCACCTCTCCGAACCAGAGCCAATCTACGTAGAAAGCCACCAGGGCGGGGAGGGCACCGAACAGCACCACCGCCAGAGCGATCAGCACCAACCAGGTGCGGGTGGAGAAAGACATGGAGCGTAACCTCCTGCGCGAGGCACTTCGGCGATTGGCGGGGACACCCTTCCCAGGCAAGCCGACAGGGCGGGCACGCGATTTTGGATTGTAAATTTCATACCCCGTTCACACTTCCTTAACCGACAGCCGCTATTGTGGCAGTGTGAGGCTGTACACCTATCCAGAAGGAGGGCATGGGTAGTGGCCGTAGTCGAGATATCGGGGCTGACCAAGATCTACCGCCCGCTGCTCGGGGGCGTGGGGATCCTGGCGCTCAACGACCTGACGCTCAACATCGAGCAAGGCGAGACTTTTGGCCTGGTGGGGCCCAACGGGTCTGGCAAGACTACCACCATCAAGTTGCTCCTGGGCCTGCTCTACCCCAACCGGGGCAGCTGCCGGCTTTTCGACCGCAAGGTGTTCGACATGAAGGTCAAGGAGCGCATCGGCTACATGCCCGAAGCGCCTTACTTTTACGATCACCTCACCGGTGAGCAACTGCTCAACTACTACGCCTCGTTCTTCCGCATGAATGGCAAGCACCGCCGGGACCGGGTGGATGAGTTGCTTTCGATGGTGGGCATGCAGGAACGGCGTAAGATGCTGCTGCGCCATTATAGCCGGGGCATGCTCCAGCGCATCGGGCTGGCCCAGGCGCTGGTGAACGACCCCGAGTTGCTCATCCTGGACGAGCCCACCTCCGGGCTCGACCCCATCGGCTCCTATCAGATTCGCAACCTGGTGATGGAACTAAAGAAACTCGGTAAGACCATCATCCTCTGCTCCCACCTGTTGGGCGAAGTGGAAACCCTCTGCGACCGCATCGGCCTCCTGCACCGGGGCAACCTGCTGGCCTGCGGCTCCCTGAGCGACCTGCTGCCCGAAGCCAAAGAGGCCCGCATGACGGCCAAGGTGGGCGAAGCCGCGGACGGTGAACTGAAGGCCATGGGCCTGCGGCCCGAGCGCGTGAACGGCTCCGTGCAGGTGGTGGTCCCCTCCGACCAGGTGGAGCAGGTGATTGACCTGGTGCGCCGCTGCGGCGGCACTCTACACGAACTGCAGCGCAGCCGGCAGACGCTGGAAGACTTCTTCGTACAGACGGTAAGGCAAAGGGAGGTGGTGCAGCAATGAGGGCAGCCAAGTCCATCGCGCTCAACATGGTTGGGGAGGCGCTCAACCGCCTGGTGTTTCAGATACTGCTCGTGTTCGCCATCTGTTTCATGGTGGGCGGCTTCTTTTTCACCTACCTGGACCCGGGCGAAGAGGGCAAGATGCTCAAGGACCTGGGGCTGACGGTCATCACCATTTTCGGCATGCTGATGGCCATCTTCCTGGGGGTGGGCACGGTGGCCCCCGAGGTGGACCGGCGCACTATCTACTGCCTGATCGCCAAGCCGGTCAAGCGCCATGCCTTCTTCATGGGCAAGTTCCTGGGCACCGCCGTCATTCTGGGCATCTCCTGCCTGGTGATGGGGCTGTTCCTGGTGATCGCTCTCTATGTCAAGGAGCAGGACTGGAACTGGGGGCTGATGCCGGCCATCGGCCTGACCTATCTCACGCTCCTGTTGGTGGCCGCGGTGGTAATGGCCGTTTCCACCTTTGCCTCGCAACTGCTCTCCATCGTGGCTGGCTTCGTCTTCTGGGGCCTGGGCCACAGCCAGAGCTTCCTGGGCACGCTGCGCCTGCACTCCGAGGGCGCCAGCCGGACCATGCTCGACGTGGTGGGCCGGCTCTTCCCTAACCTGGCCGCCATGGACCTGCGCCAGTGGGTGGTGGACCAGGTGTACATCCCCCCCAGTTACCTGATGGTGGTCACCGCCATGGCGGCCGCCTATCTCGTGGTCATCCTGGTCATCGGCATGATTGCCTTCAACCAGCGGCAACTGTAGGGCAGGGGCAGGTAGAGGAGGCGACCCCATGATCGAGCCCAAGGCAAAGAAACAACTCATCCTGGTGGCCATAGCATGTTGGTTGCTGGCCATCCCCCTGCAGGGAAGCCTGAACCGCTACAAGATCTACCGGGAGACCAGTACCAAGGCCATCACCGACGTGAGTGAAGGCGGTACCCTGGCCATGGTGGCCATGCTCGGCGGCTTCCGTAACATCACCGCCAACATCCTGTGGCTCAAGTCTGACGAGTACTGGCACCAAGGGGGCTCGGGATGGTGGCGCATGCTCCCCATGCTGCGCACCATCGTGGCCCTCGACCCCCACTTCATCGACGCCTGGGACGTGCTGGGCTGGCACTGCGCCTGGAACCTGCACAGCGACGCTCCGGAGTCGGAGAAGCCCCTGTGGATCGAGAATGGCATCAACTACTATCGCCAGGGCATCCGGGAGAATCCCAAGCGCTATGAGTTGTACTCCTCCCTGGCCTGGCTCTACCACGACCGGTTGCGGGACTATAACAAGGCCATCCCCATCTGGAAGAAAGTCTGCTCCTTCAAAGATGCCCCCGTCACCCAGAAGCACATGCTGGCTCACTGCTATGAGCGCACCTGGCAAGTGGACAAAGCAGTAGCCGTCTGGAAGGAGGCGCTCAGGGACAAGAAGGGCGACAATCCGGTAGCCAAGAGCGCCATCGAGTGGTGGGCCAAGCATCATGACGACAGGGCCTACCTGATCTCGCTGTGGCAGCGGGAGAACAGACTGCGGCTTGGGCGAGGACTGCCGCCGGTGGCCAGCCCGGACGGGAAGATACCGGCTCCGGTGCAGGAAGCGAAGTAGCGCCGGTTGAAATAGAGGGCCAAGGATCGGGAAGCCGCGCTGGAGGGTGCGGCTTCCCTGCGTTTGCCTATGCCGAGCATACCCGTGCTCATCAACGGCAAGGCCGGCAGCGGCCGGGCAAAGGCGGCGGCCCGGGAGATTTCCCTGCTCCTGGAGCGGGAAGGGCTGCAAGCCGAGGTGCTACTGTCCGAAAGCCGGGAGCAGGCCGCCCAATGGTCCCGCCAGGTAGCCGACCGGGAAGGATTGGCCTTGGTGGCGGGAGGCGACGGCACCCTCAACTCCGTGCTCCCTGGCTTCTGTGAAGGCAGGGGGACGCTGGGCCTGATCCCCCTGGGTACCGCCAACTGCCTGGCCCGCGAGTTGGGCATCCCGCTGGCAATGGCCCCGGCCATCAGGACCGCCCTTCATGGCTGGCAGCGCCACATAGACCTGGGCATCGTGAACGACACACCTTTCGCGGTCATGGCCGGAATCGGCTTTGATGCCCAGGTGGTGGTCGAGGTCAGCGGCGCCCTGAAGAACCTGATCGGGCCCTGGGCCTACGTGGTGTCCGGGATCGAGCGCCTCCTGCAATACCAGCCGGTGCAGATGCATGTCCAGGTGGACGGCAGCCCGCTCGACTTCCCCGGCTGGCTGGTGGTGTTGGGCAATGCCTCCACCTATGCCTACCGCTGGCGGTTGGGCTCCGACGCCCGGATTGACGACGGCCGCCTGGACGTCTGCCTGTTTCCCTCCACCGGCGCGGCCAACCTCGTGGTTGGGCTCTCCTCCACGCTGGTCACCGGCGACATGTCCCACCTGGAAGCGGTGTACCGGCGGGGCCGCACCGTGACCGTGGAGAGCGACCCCACGGTCTGGGTGCAGGTGGACGGCGACGTCATCGGTAGCACCCCGGTGGCGGCCCATATCGCGCCGGGTGCGCTGAAGGTGATGGTTCCCCATGAGTGAAGAGGTCTGCCTCCCCTTCCCCGGCCCCCGCCTGGGTAGCGACGAGGCCGGCAAAGGCGACTACTTCGGGCCCCTGGTGGTGGCCGCGGTGTTCCTGGCGGACGGCCCCGCGCAGCAACTGGCCGCCCTGGGGCTGCGCGAGAGCAAGAAAGTGACTGACAAGCGCTCCCATGAACTTGCCCAGATCATCGTCGGCCTCTGCCCCCACGAGGTGGTGGAGATTTCCCCCTCCCGCTACAACACCTTGCACGCCCAGATGGGCAACCTCAACCGTCTGCTGGCCTGGGCCCATGCCCGGGCGGCCGAGAACGTGCTCGCCCGCCAGCCGGCGCCCGTGTTGATCTCCGATCAGTTCGGCGACCCCCGCTACATCGAGCAGGCGCTCATGTCCCGGGGACGACAGGTGCGCCTGATCCAGACCCCACGTGCCGAGCGTGACCCCGCGGTGGCCGCCGCCTCCGTTCTCGCCCGTGCCGCCTTCCTGCAGGCCCTGGCGCGACTCAGCCGCGAGGTCGGGGTTACCCTCCCCAAGGGCGCTACCCACGTGCTGCCTGTGGCGCGCGCGCTCTACCGGCAGGGAGGCATGGCCCTGCTTTCCCGCGTGGCCAAGGTGCATTTCCGTACTACCGCCGAGGTCATCGGCGAGAGCGCCGCAGGCCAGCAGTAGCCTCCTCCCGCGCAGGGGACCGACGCGGGCGTGCCGAAATGCTCTGCGGCAGAGCGGGTATCATCAATGCATCGCCCCGCATGGCGACAATGGCTCATCCGATCCCGCTGGGTCATACCGTACAAGAAACGGTTCGGGGCGTTGGCCTCCGAGGGCTCCTGCCCTCCCGGGACCAGAGACCCCAAACCCGACACCCGAGGAGCGAGGCGACATGGCTGGACGTAGTATCGGTTGGGTGCACGTGCTGTTGGTGGTGCTCATCTACGTGCCTCTGCTCGCAGCCGGGTGGATTGCAGCCGACCGCTATGTGCTGGAGCGGCAGTGCCCGCAGGTGGGGCTGGTGCTCGACTATCCGGACCTGCAGGAGGTGGTGGCCGCCCAGGGGCGGTCGCTGCCGGAAGTGCTGCCTGAACTTGCCCGCCGCAGGCTCATGGTGGCAGTGCCCGAGGACACCGTAGGCGACCTCGTGGATTCCGGCCGGGTGTCGCTCGTCTCGGCTCCCCCGGGAATAGGCCTCGCCACGCCCGACCCCGCCCTGGCGCGGCGCCTGCGTGCCCAACTGGAGGTGCGCCTGCAACGCGACCTCCCCCTCCCGGTCCGCTCCGGCGGCACCTGGCTGCTGACCGTCAATGCCCCGCGCTCCCTGCTGGACACGGTAGGAGTGGGCCTGCCCCCCGCGGACGTGCTGCAATTGGCTAACGCCGGGGTGGGGGTGGTGGCTCGCCTGCGCAACTACCGGGGCATCGCCCCCGCGGCCGTCGAGTTCATGGTCGCCCAAGCGGCGGCGCAAGGCGCGCACGCGGTCGTCTTCGAGGGCGAGGAGGTCGTCGGCTATCCCCGGTTAGTAGAGCGCACCGCCAAGGCACTGCTCGCCAGCAACCTGCTCTACGGCTCGGTGGAGTTCGCCAAGCAGCGGGGCGATGTCACCCTGGGGCGGGCGCTCAAGGGCGCCCTGGTGCGCGTACACAGCATCACCGGCCCCGAGATGGGCACCGCCCAGCCCCAGGATGTGCGCGAGCGCTTCGCCCGCGCGGTCCGGGAACGCAACATCCGACTCTGCTACCTGCGCGCCTACACCGGGAGCGCGGGGACTCTCAACCGTCTGCTCGAGGACTGTGATGCCATCGCCGCCGGCATCCGGCATGCCGGCGGGACGGTGGGCGTGCCCACCGCCTTTCCCGCGGGGCCCGATTTCAGCCGACTGCGCCTGCTGCTGTCATTGCCTGCGGCCGCGGCGGGGGTGCTGCTCTTGGGGGTGATCGTGCCCTTGCGCAACCGCAGCCGGCTGCTGCTGCTGGTGCTGGGGATCCTGGCCTGTGCGGGCGCCCTGCTGGCCGCCCCGGGCCTGGGCGCCAGACTGGTGGCCCTGGCCGCCGCCGCCATATTCCCCGGCCTGAGCCTGGTGCTCCTGGCCCGCCATCTGCAACAGGTGGAGCCCCCGGCTACCCCGCGCCGGCCCGTGCTGCGGGGGGTGGGGATGTTGGCTGCGGTCAGCCTGGTCTCGCTCGGCGGAGCCCTGATGGTGGCGGCGCTGCTCTCCGGGCGGCTCTACCTGGTAAAGGTAGACCAGTTCCTGGGCATCAAGGCCGCCAATCTCTTCCCCCTGGTGCTGCTGGCAGTGGTCGCCGCCGGCCAGTTGTACGCCAACGGGCTGTCCCGCCGGGAGTGGTGGGCACAGGGTCGCGCCCGCCTGGCCCACCTGGCCGCCCATCCCGTCCTGGTCTGGGAGGTGGTGCTGGCGCTGGTGGCTATGGGCGCACTCGCCCTGTTCGTGGCCCGTAGCGGCAACGACCCCGGTGTGGGCGTCTCCGGGGTGGAACTAAAAGTGCGCGCCCTGCTCGAGTACTATCTGCCCGCCCGCCCGCGCACCAAGGAATTCTTGATCGGCCACCCGGCCCTGATGCTGGCGGTGGCCATGGCCCTCACGGGGCGCCGGCGCTGGCTCATCCCCATGCTGCTGGTCGCCGCCATCGGCCAGGTGTCCATGGTCAACACCTTCTGCCACCTGCATACCCCGCTCGCGCTCTCCCTTACCCGCACCCTGGTCGGTCTGCTGGCGGGAGCGGTAGTCGGGGTCGTGGTAGTATGGGCCTGGCTGGGGATCATGCGGGCCCTGGACAAGCGGCAGGCCGCGGCCCCTGCCGAAACGGCGCTGCGGTAATGGTCCGCCTGCTCATCTCCGGCTACTACGGCTGCGGCAACGCCGGGGATGAGGCGGTGCTCGCGGGGCTGGTGGCTGGCCTGCGCGCCCGCCTCGGCCCCGGCCTTGGCCTCACCGTGCTCTCCGGGGATCCTCCGGACACGGCTACCCGTTACCGCGTGGAGGCGGTCCCCCGCGCGTCATTTGGCGCCGTTTGCCGGGCCCTGGGCCGCGCCGACGCCCTGATTAGCGGCGGCGGCGGGCTATTCCAGGATGCCAGCGGGCCGGCTTCCCCCCTCTACTATGGCGGTCTCATCGTACTTGCCCGCCTTCGCCGCCGGCCGGTGGTGGCGGTGGGGCAGGGCATCGGGCCGCTGCGTCGCCGCCTCTCCCGCGCTGCCTGCCGCCTGGCCCTGCGCGCCTGTGCGTACGTGGCCGTGCGCGACCCCGAATCGCAGGCGCTGCTGGCCGCCATGGGGGTAGACTCCGCGCTGGGCGCCGACCTTGCCTACCTGCTCCCCGCGCCCTCGCCGGAGGCGGTGAAGGCGGCCTGGGAAAAGGCAGGAGGCCGCCCCGAAGGACCGGTGGTGGGCGTCTCCCTGCGCCCGCTACCGGGTGCCGGCGAAAGCGAGAACCTGCTCGCGGCCTGCGCCCAGGCCCTGAACGGGCTGAGCGGGGTTACTGCCCTGCTACTGCCCTTCCAGCCCGGGCTCGATACCCTGCCGCTGGCGCACCTGGCGGGCAGGCTGGCCATCCCGCATCGGCTGGTGGAAACTCCGCTGGAACCCGAGGCACTGCTGGCGCTCGCCGCCGACCTGCAGGCGATGGTGGCCATGCGCCTGCATGCCCTCATCCTGGCCGCCCGGGCGGGCACGGTACCCGTGGGCATTTCCTACGATCCCAAGGTCGATGCCTTCCTGGCCCGCCTGGGGCTGGCCGCCGCCACTCGGGCCGACCAGCCGGAGCCCGCGCCGCTCGCCGACGCTGTGGAGCACGCGCTGCGTTCGGGCGTTCCTCCGGGCTTGGCCTCGGCGAATGCCGCGCTGGTTGCGGCTGCCGGGCGGATGCTGGACGACGCCTGCTCCCGCCTTACCTGCCCACATTGAGGTCCATGCGGGTGCGCAGTAACTCCATGACGTTGCTCTGGCTGATAATGCCGACCAAGTGATGGTCCTGGGTTACCAGCAGCCGGGCCCGGTTGCCTGCCGCCATCTTCAGCAGGGCGTCCCAGCTGTCGGCCTGCGGGGAGATGATCAGGTCCTCGGACAGCGGCTCCGCCACCTCGCCCGTGCTCACCTGCCCCCAGCGCTCTCGTGGCACGGCCCGCACGTCGCCCACCGTCACCACCCCCAGCAACTCGCCGTCGCTCCCCTGCACCGGGTAGGCGCTGTAGGGGCGGTTCAGGAAGTGGGTTTCCACCAGGTCGGCCAGGCTCATGCCCGCGGGCACGCTTACCACGTCTCGCGTCATTAGCCGCTCCACCGGGATCCCCGAGAGCGCCCGCTGCAGCATCACCTGCTGGTAACTGCCGGCCGCGGCCTGCGCCAGGAACCAGCCGATGAGCACCCACCACAGACCCAGCAGGTCGCCCCCCACCACGAAGAGCACCCCAAAGAAGATAAGCAGGTAGCCGAACCCCTGCCCGATGCCGGCTGCGATGCGGGTGGCCCGGGCCAGGTTGTGCGTCGAGTACCATACCGCCGCCCGCAGTAGCCGTCCGCCATCCAGGGGCAGACCCGGCACCAGGTTGAAGATGCCCAGGAGCAAGTTGATCATGGCCAGCCACGACACCGGGAGCGTGAAGACCGGCCCCCAGCCCAACGCCCGCCCCCAGAGCGCAATCCCGTAGAGCAGGGCCGCCAACACCAGGCTGGTGAGCGGCCCCGCCGCCGCCATCCGCGCCTCCGCGCCCGGAGTGCGGGGCTCCTCGGTGATCCGGGAGACGCCGCCGAAGATGAACAGGCTGATGCTCGAGACGTCGAGCCCTTCCCGCCGCGCCACCACCGAGTGCATCAACTCGTGCGCCAACACCGAGGCGAAAAAGAGGACCGCGGTGATCAGCCCCAGCAGCCAGTTCATCCAGGCGGGAGCGGCCGGCAGCGCCGAGGGGAAGACCGCCAGGGCCAGGGAGACGGCCACCAGGATGTAGATCACGAACCAGGTGTAATCTAACTCGATCGCGATCCCGGCAATCCGTCCCAGGTGCAGGGAGCGGCCCATGGGCTATCCTCCCGTCGGCGGCTCGGCCGGCGCCACCCCCAGCCGCACGGCAACCGTGCGCTGTTCGCGCCCGCGCATGATGCGCAGGTTCAGGGTCTGCCCCGGCGTGGCGGTCGCCACGGCGGCCCGCAGTTCCTCGGGGTCGCTTACCGTCTCCCCGTTGACTCGCAGCACCACATCCCCCCGGCGCAGCCCCGCCCGGGCGGCCGGGCTGTTCTCGAGCACCTGCATCACCACCAGGCCCTCGCTGGTGGCCAGGTTCAGTTGCCGCCGTAACTGCGCGGTGTTGGCCGAGTAGTAGACCCCCATCCAGGCCCGCTGCACCCGGCCGGTCTCGATCAACTGGCGCAGGATAGGCCGGGCCACGTCCACCGACACCGCAAACCCGATGCCCTGCGCAGAAGCCATGATGGCCGTGGGCACCCCGATCAGCCGACCCTCGATGTCCACCAGGGCCCCGCCGCTATTGCCGGGGTTGATGGCCGCGTCGGTCTGCAGCAGGCCGGTAAGCACCCGCCCGTCGGGGGCACGCAGCGTGCGCCCGCGTGCGCTCAACACCCCCACCGTCACCGTGTTTTGCAGGCGGAAGGGGCTACCCACCGCGATCAGCCAGGAGCCAATTGGCAGGTCATTCGCACTGCCCAGTTGGATGGCAGTGAGGTTGGGGGCGGTGATCTTCACCACTGCGATGTCGGTGGCCGAGTCGCTGCCCACCACCCTCGCTGGAAACTGTCGCCCGTCATTCAGGGTCACCGTCACCCGGTCGGTGCGGCGTACCACGTGGTAGTTGGTAAGCACGTAGCCCCGGCGGTCCACAATCACCCCGGAGGCCACGCCTTCCCGTGGGAACGGCTCGCCCATTCCGGGCGGCAGGATCTCGCGGAAGATGTCGGGCACCTGCTCGTTGGCAGGAGGTTCGATCACGGTGTCGATGTTCACCACCGACGGCGCCACCGTCCGCACCGCCCGCACGATCGCGGTCTGCGTCTCGTCGCGCACCTGCGCATAAGCCGGTCCGGCCGGTGCCAGCAGGGGTACCAAGAGCATGGTCACGGCCAGCAGCAAACCGGCCGTGAGCATCGCCAACTTGAGAGGACGCGGCATCAGTAGGCTCCCTTCCTCAGTGTTTCATCCCTGCTCATCTTTCCCGCTGGGCTCCCGCCCGGTCAATGCCCCTGTGCCCGGTTTGGAGCGGATAGACGCGTCCCGCGTCCGGCGGTGAGACAAGGGCCGGCACGTTTGTCGCCAAAACCGGACGAACGGGAAGCGGCAGGCTCTTCCGACGGAGGCGTGGCCGCGCGACAAGTGCCTGCCCTGCCGGCTTGACCTACCGGCGCGGCGCTTCATATAATGCTCGTGCCCTCGGGGGAAGGAGGCGGTATGTCCACGACGGTCGCCGTGCTGCTGGCTATCTATTGCGTCACCTGGACGCTTATCGGTCTCGGCCTGCTCGTCGGCATTCTGGTGGTTGTCATGAAGATCCGGCAGGCAGTTTCCGCTACCACCAGGGCGGTCCAGCCCACTCTCAAGCAGGTACGGGAGACCGTGGACGAGGTCAGCGCTACCGCCCGCGACATCGCTGGGCGCGCCCGCAACGTGGCCGGCATGGCCGAGGAGACCATCGCTGACATCCGGGAGCGGGTGCGCACCACCGCCGACCTGGTGCAGGATACCGTCACGGGCCCCTTCGTGAGCGTGAACTCGGCCATCGCCGGCATCCGGCGCGGGTTCGAGGTGTGGCGCGAACGCGTCGCCCGCCGCGCCGGCGGAGACGGGGGCTCGCGGTCGGAACTGTGATCCTTCCCTTTCTTTTCCCCTCTTCCGCTGGCGGAGAAGGGGCAGGGGGTGAGGTTATCCGGGCTGTGATAGGATAGGCTTTGTTCTCTTCTCCTCTCACCCATCTACTATCTACTGTCTACTCGCTTATGTTGTCGGCCGGAGGACCGTCGTGAAGGCTATGATCCTCGCCGCGGGGGCAGGGACACGGCTTTATCCCCTGACCGCCACCACCCCCAAGCCTATGGTCCCGGTGGCCAATGAGCCGGTGCTGGCGCACGTCATACGCGCGGTGCGCCGTCACGGCTTCACCGACCTGGCCATTAACACCTCATACCTGCCCGACGCCATCACCAGCCACTTTGGCGACGGACGGGATTACGGCGTTACCATCCGCTACTCCCGTGAGGAGCAGGCCCTGGGCACGGCGGGCGGCGTGCGCCGGCTAACCGGGTTCTGGGGTGAGGATACCTTCCTGGTCATCGGGGGCGATGACCTCACCGACATGGACCTGGGGGCCATGCTCGATTTCCACCGTTCCCACGGCGGCCTGGCCACGCTCGCCCTCTGTCCCGTCGCCGATCCCTCCCAGTTCGGGGTGGTGGTGACGGAGCCCGACGGCTTGATCACCGGCTTTCAGGAAAAGCCCAAGCCCTCCGAGGCCCAGAGCGACCTGTGCAACATGCAGGTGTACCTGTTCTCCCCCCGCATCCTCGACCTGATCCCCGCCCAGGGCTTCTCGGACTTCGGCAGTCAATTGTTCCCTGCCTGGGTGCGCCGGGGCCTGCCCCTCTACGGCTACCGGGCGAAGGGCTACTGGCGCGACATCGGCCATCCCCGCGACTACCTGGCGGCCAACCTTGACTTCCTCGAGGGGCGCACCGCCCTGGCGGCTGAGTTGGCCCCGAGCCTCCCCCCCACCATGGGCCCGGGGGCGGTGGTCAGGGGACCGGTGCATCTGGGGCGGGCAGTGTTTGTCGAGCCGGGCGCCATCGTTGGCCCCAATTGCGTCATCGGCGATCATGTCCGGGTGGGCGCGGGGGCCGGATTGGACAATTGTGTAGTCTGGCCCGGCGTCGAGATCGCGGCGGGTGCCCAGGTCACCTCCGCCATCGTCACCCCGCACTGCACGGTGGAGGTGGCCGCCTGAGGAGGGACGGCCATGCGCTCCATCTGGAAGGGGTTGATCAGTTTCGGCCTGGTCAACATTCCCGTGCGGATGTACACCGCCACCGAGGAGAAGTCCGTCCGCTTCCACCTGCTCCACGGCACCGACTTCGGTCGCCTGCGCAACGAGCGGGTATGCACCGTGGACAACCAGCCCGTGCCCTGGGAGGAGGTGGTGCGGGGCTTTGAGTATGAGAAGAACCGCTATGTGGCCGTGACCGACGAGGAACTGGAGCAACTGCCCGTCCCCAGCGCCCACGCCATCGAAATCCAGGACTTTGTCAGCCTGGCGGACATTGACCCCATCTACTACAAGAAGACCTACTACCTGGAGCCCGAGGAGGGAGCCGGCCGTGCCTATGCCCTGCTCCGGGCCGCTATGGCTAAGGCCGCGAAAGTGGCCATCGCCAAGGTCACCCTGCGGGAGAAGGAGCACCTGTGTGCGGTGCGCGTGCTTGATCGTGCCCTGGCCTTGGCGACGCTCTTCTACGCCGACGAGATCCGCCCGCTGCAGGCCCTGCCGGCCGTCCCCGCCGCCGACATCGAACTACCGGAGCGTGAACTCAACCTGGCGGTCGAACTGGTGCAAAATCTCTCCGCCGACTTCGCCCCCGAGCGCTATCGTGACGAGTACCGGGAGGCGCTCATTGAGTTGCTGCAGCGCAAGGCTGAGGGTGAGCCCGTCCACCTCGCCCCCCGCGTGGAGGCCCCCCGCGTGGCCGACCTCATGGAGGCCCTGCGGCGCAGCGTCGAGCAGGCCCGGGCAGAGACCAGGGCCGGCCGCAAAGAGCGGGCGGCATGACGCTGTAGGGCGGGCACCGGGAGCCCACCGCGGGGCTCCCCTACGGATTCCCACCCGAACCCGAGACCTTTCCCTCGACATCCCGCCCCACTTCCCGCTACCCTGGAGTGCAGGCGCATGGGCGAATGGGCGAACAGGCGGATGGTAGAAAGGCGGAGAGGAGAGCGAGATCCCCGCGCTGCGGTTGGAGTGACGGCGAACCCCGACACCCGGCTCCTGCTCATCATCGGCGGGGGGGCGGCGGGGCTGAGCGCGGCGATTGTCGCGGCGGGGGCCGGGAGGCAGGTGCTGGTGCTCGAGCGCATGCCCAGACCCGCGCTGAAGGTGGGGATCACGGGCAAAGGCCGCTGCAACCTGACCAACCTCTGTGAGGTGGAGGAGTTCATCGCCAACGTACCGGGCAACGGCCGTTTCCTGCGGCCGGCGCTCTATGCCTTCACGCCGCAGGATGCGATCGAGTTCTTTCGCGGGCTCGGGGTGGAGACGGTGGTGGAGCGGGGGCAGCGGGTCTTCCCACTCTCACAGGATGCGCTACTGGTGGCGCGGGCCCTGGTGCGGGCGGCGACCCAGGCGGGGGCCCGGATTCGCACCGGGGCGCGGGTGGCCGAGATCTTACGGGGGCCGGAGCGGGTGGCAGGGGTGCGGCTGGAATCGGGGGACCAGATCGCGGCCAGCGCGGTGATCCTTGCCACGGGCGGCGCCTCTTACCCGGCCACCGGGAGCACCGGCGACGGGTACCGGCTGGCGGAGCAGGTGGGCCATACCATCGTGCCCATCCGCCCCTCGCTGGTACCGCTGGAGACCCGGGAGGAGTGGCCGCGGGAGTGCCAGGGGCTGGCGCTACGGAACGTAGCCCTGGAGGCGCGGGATGGCGACAAGCCGCGCTGGCGGGAGGTCGGAGAGATGCTGTGCACGCATTTTGGGGTCTCTGGGCCGCTGGTGCTCTCGGCCAGCCGGCACCTGGCCCAGGCCCGGGAGCCCATCCTGGTCGTGGACCTGAAGCCGGGGCTCACCCCGGCGCAGGTGGACGCCCGGCTGCAGCGGGACCTGGCGGCCAACCGCAACCGGCAACTGAAAAACAGCCTGGGTGAGTTGTTGCCGCAGAAACTCATTCCGGTGCTGGTGGCCCTGAGCGGCATCCCCCCCGACACGCCCTGCCACTCGGTTACCCGCGAGCAGCGGCGGCACCTGGGTGGGCTGCTCAAGCGGCTGGTGCTGCACGTCACCCGGCCCCGGCCGATCGCGGAGGCGGTGGTAACCATGGGCGGGGTGAGCACGCGGGAGATCAACCCGGGGACGCTGGAGAGCCGCCTCCTGCCCGGACTGTACTTTGCCGGTGAGGTGATGGACGTGGATGGCTACACCGGGGGCTTCAACCTGCACATCGCCTGGGCGACGGGCAGACTGGCAGGCCGCGCGGCAGCCGAGGGGGTAGAGGGCAGGAGATAGGAGACGAGCGGCTGCCGCCTCCTCACCCTCTCCCTCCAGGGAGAGGGAACTGGCGGGTCCCTGCCTCGGGCGATAGTGCCGCCAGGGCCGGCTGCATCACCTCACCCTCTCCCCGCTGGGAGAGGGCGGGGGTGAGGCCTTCCCTCTCCTCCCTCTCCCCCCGGAGAGGGTCCCTCGTGTCATTTCGAGCGGTAATCCCGAGCCTGCGAGGGATCCCCGTCGAGAAATCTCGCTCCCCTCCCCCTCTCCCCCCGGGAGAGGGCGGGGGTGAGGGGCGGAACGGGGTCCCTGCATCTGCGGCTCCCCCTCACCCTGACCCTCTCCCTCCAGGGAGAGGGAACTGGCGGGTCCCTGGCTCCGGCGATAGCCGCCCCCGGGCATGCAGCATTGACATGCTCGCGGATGCCGGCAGTCTCGTTCAGGGAAGGAGAATGCAAGGCGTGGTTGAAAAGACGCTTGCAGTAGGCGTCAGCCTTCTTACCGGTCGCCAACGCAACCTTTGGGAGGGGGGGTCTGCCTGCACCGGGGGACGAAACCGTATCCTGCTGCCCTGCATGGCCTGTTCCCTGCACGACCGAGTCTCAATACCAGGTGATTAAGGGGGTGCATATGGTACGCTACTGCTTGCTCCTGGCCTTGTCCTTTGCGTGGTCGCTCGGGTCTCGACCGGCCGATGCCGCCCCGGGCGCCGCGGGGGTGCACCCGGTCGTGAATGCCGGTCAGCAGGTGCTGATGGGCGGCTAGGCCAACGGCGCCTGGGTCAGCGCTGAGCGCATGGTGCCGCTGGCCAAGGCGCAGACATACCGGCTGTGGGGATTGCAGGGGCCTCTGGGCAAGGTAAGCGGCAGTGCCGCCACTGGTGGGGGGGGATGACGCCTGGGCGGAGGTGCGGCTCAGCCCGAGGCCCGCTGGCCCGGCGGTCATCGCGCTGGCCGGGGATTGGAACGCCATGCCGCGCAAGCCCCGACTGCAGAGCACCGGCCAGGTGGCTTACCAGAAGGCGGCAGCCCAGGTGCTGGCCGAGCGTGGGCTGGGCCGAGCCAAGGTAAAGGTGCTGCAGGTCATCCGCATTGACCTGGAAGGTGACGGGATAGAGGAGGCATTGTTTGCCGCAGGCAACCTGGACCCCGCGCATCCCCGCAGCGCCTGCCGCCCGGGGGACTATTCTTTCGTGGCTATTCGCAGGCTGGTGGGCGGTGCCGTGCGCACGCAGGTCCTGGTAGGGGATTTCCACAAGGCTGCCGATGAGACCCGCGCCCCCACCCACTCCCAGGTCGCCGCCGTTCTTGACCTCAATGGTGACGGGACCATGGAGGTAGTCACCTCCGGCCAATACTTCTGGGGGGCGGGGCTCGATGTCTGGGCGCTGCAAGGGGGCTCACTCAAGCGCGTGCTCGAGGGCTGGGTGGAGGACTAGCGGGCCGCGGTGTAGCCGATCTCGGCACCAGGCCGACCACACCTTGCCCCCAAGCGCTGTGGTGCCGGGCAGGCTTACTTGCACCTGGTCCAGCACCAGCGTGCGGCTGACCGCACAGAGCGAGGAATGTGATATTGCAAATTTATAGTCTCTGCCAGCAGGACTTTGCGGCGCATGTGCGGTATACTGATGGGGTCCTGGTAAACGACCAGCCGGTCGCGCCGGAGGTGGTGGTCTACTGAGCGCCGATCCGATTATTGGCCCCGGCGCACGCTCGATTTTTGGACCGCCGGCCTCCTCACGCTCAGACCGAGACGATTATTGGGGGCCAAAACCGGCTCCCAGCCAATAATCGGTGTAAGGGCCAGGACGGTCGGGGGAAGTGCGCAATTTGATCTCATTTTGGCCCCCGCGGGGCCGCCTGGAGTTGTCGCGCACCCGCCGGCATGCACCGGCGCCGACCATAATCTGATCTCAAGGAGGTTTGTTGCAACCACTGACCTGACGAACAAGGGATTGAAACGGTAGTTCCCGCCCTGCGCACCGAGCTGGACATGGGTTGCAACCACTGACCTGACGAACAAGGGATTGAAACGCGAATTCTGTGCGCGAACGCAGCGGGACAGTGCCCGTTGCAACCACTGACCTGACGAACAAGGGATTGAAACGCCCGGCTGCACTCCTGCAGGCGCTGGGTAGCGCCAAAGTTGCAACCACTGACCTGACGAACAAGGGATTGAAACACAGGTCGATCCGGATACCCTTGGCCGGAGTGCTGCCCACGTTGCAACCACTGACCTGACGAACAAGGGATTGAAACTCGGAATACAACTCCCCGATGGTGGCCCGCAGCCGGTGTTGCAACCACTGACCTGACGAACAAGGGAGGGGAGTGCGCGCATCTCATGCAGAACGAGCGGCAGGGCGGTGCGGAGGCGGCAGCCCCCTCACCCTCTCCCTCCAGGGAGAGGGAAGTGGCGGGTCCCTGCCTCGGGCGACAGTGCCGCCAGGCGAGGCTGCCTTCTCCTCACCCTCTCCCGCGCGGGAGAGGGGAGCGGTTTGCTCGCTCCCTCGTGGTCTTCCACACCTTCTCCGCGTAGCGCCGGGCCTCGGGCGATATTGTGACCTCCCCGCGCGCGCTGGGCCAGGGGTCGGCGGAGGTGCGGGTCTCGGGGTCGGGGGACCAGTGGTCGTCGGCCAGTTTGCGGCGCAGGGCCTGGTCGCGGAAGTCGGGAATGGCGAATGGCGCTGAATCCTGCAGCGCCGAGCGGTAGGCGAGGATGCCCACGGCTGACATGGCCACGCCCCGATATACATCCAGGAAGGGCTGGCGGCCGCTGCGGATGGCCCGGGCGAAGTGGTAGTTGGTGAAGTAGTCGCCGCCTCCGTGGCCGGCGGCCACCGCCCGGTCGTGGGAGACGGGGAAGCCGGGCGCGTAGACCTGCTCCGGGGGGGTGGTCTTGCGCTCGTGGTACTGCTCGCGGCGCACCCACAGTGTGTTGCGGTCGCCGTGGCGCAGGTTTTCCATGGCCCCTCGGCTGCAATGCACCCGCACCCAGATTCCCTCCCCTCGCAGCCCCACCTGGAGCAGTTTCACCACCGAGCCGTCGTCCATGCGCACGGCGATCATGCTGGCGGGGTCGTTGGTGCGCACCGTGCGCCGACGGACCGGGTCGTCCGCGCGCTCGGGAATGACGAAACCGTTTACCTTGACGGGCATGGTGTCGGTGATGAACATCAGCGGCGCCAGCGAGTGTGTGCAGTAATAGGTGGCGGGAATCCAGTTACGCCAGTGATGCACCCCGGGCGAGAGCCGGTTCAGGGAGACCGCGTCCATCGGGTGGATGTACTCCCCCTCGCCGTACATGAAGGTGCCCATCCGCCCGGAGCGGTAGAGCCGGCGCATCTCCTGGTTGAAGACCATGTAGGGGTAGTTCTCGGCGAGCATGTAGATGCGTCCGGAGCGCTCCACCGCCTCCACCAGCGCCGCCCCCTCGGCCAGGGTGAAGCAGGAGGTGGTCTCGCTCATCACGTGCCGGCCTGACTCCAGCGCCTTGATGGCCAGGGGGGCGTGCTGGTGGAAATAGTTGGCCAGCACCACGGCGTCGAGATCGTGCTCCAGGAAGCGGTCGAAGTCGGTATACGTGGTGACCTTGGCCCCGCCTTCGCCCAGGCGCGCCGCGGCCTCCTTGAGCGCCGCCTCCCGCTGGTCGCATAGAGCCACCAGCCGCATGCCCACTGCCTCCCCGGCGCCGAAGGCGAACGACATTCCCCGCCCCACGCCGACGACACCGACTTTGATTGCGCGCATTCGCGAGACCTCCGTAGGGGAGCCCCACCGTGGGCTCCCGACTGGTCATGCTCACGAAGCGGGCTCGTCCCGGAACCCGCCCGCAACGGGAGAGAGGGGTGAGGTTACGCCCGAGCACAGGCCCATGCCCCTTTTCTCGCACCCACGGGACGCGACCTGCCGGCCACGCAGGACTCTCCTCCCCCGGCCAGCGAATATAGCCCACCGTAACTCGCGCTGGAGGTACGTATGTCGGAAGTGCTGTTTGCCGATGCCCACGTGAAGGAACTGAAGGCCGACGCCACCCTGCCCGCCAAGTTCGGCCGCATGCTCGAGCGCATAGACCTGGCGGGCATGTTCGGGGGGCAGACGGTGGCGGTGAAGATGCACGTGGGTGCCCACCTGGGCTACACCACCATCCACCCTCTGTTCGTGCGCATGCTGGTGGCCGCCATGCAGAGGGCCGGGGCCACGGTTTTCCTGACCGACGGCTCGGTGGCCATGGGGGAGGCCCTGGCCCGGGGCTACACCCAGGAGGTGCTGGGGGCGCCCATTCGGGGGGCGGCGGGAGTGCAGGACAAGTACTTCTACCCCAAGCCCATCAACTACCGGTCGCTGGACTCGGTGGACCTGTGCGGGGAGATCGTGGATGCCGACGCCATGCTGGTGCTCAGCCACGTCAAGGGGCACGGCAACTGTGGATTTGGCGGGGCGATCAAGAACCTGGCGATGGGCTGTGTCACCTGCGACAGCCGGGGCAAGATCCACCGCCTGTCTGACGCCGAGTTCCGGTGGGACGGGGAACTATGCAATCACTGCTACCAGTGCCGGGACAACTGCCCGGCCCATGCCATTTCCTTCGACGACCAGGGGAAGATGTCCATCTTCGGCCACCACTGCCGCTACTGCATGCACTGCACCCGGGCTTGCCCCACGGGCGCCGTTTCCATCTCCACCGAGAGCACCCGCTATTTTCAGGAGGGGATGGCCCGGGTCACGAAGGCGGTGCTCGACACCTTTGAGGTGGGGCGGGTGTACTACCTCTCCTTCCTGCTCAACATCACCCCACTCTGCGACTGCTGGGGCTTCACCACCCCGGCCCTGGTGCCCGACATCGGGATCATGGGCTCAGCGGACCTGGTTTCCATTGAGCAGGCGGCCCTGGACGCGGTGAAATGGGAGAACTACATCCCGGGCACGCTGCCCGACCAGATGGAGATGGGCACGGAGGGCCATCTCTTTCAGCGCATCCACCGTAAAGACCCCTACCTGCAGGTGCAAACCGCGGCGGAGATTGGACTGGGTAGTCGGGAGTACAAGCTGGTAGGGGTCGAGTAGGCGGATAGGCGATAGGCGCAAGGGTACGTAAGCGGATAGGCGGATAAGGGAGGCAAGCATGAAGCGGTCGGCATGGTTGTTACTGGTAATCCTGACGCTGTTGGTTACAGCGCTGGGGGTGGCCTGGAGCGCGGAGGCGGTGGCGCCACAGGCGGTACTCCTGGCGGGGGCGGGGCGGGGAGACATTACCCCCGACCTGCCCGGACCGGCGGGACAGAAGGTCTGCCTGGGGGGCTACGGAGCCCGCAATGCGAAACCTGCTGAGGGCGTGCGCGACCACGTGTTTGCGCGGGCGCTGGTGCTTTCCGACGGCAATCAGAAGGTCTGCTTCGTGGCACTCGATGCGCTGCAGCCGCCGGCGGCCCTGAAGGCGGACCTGTTGGCGGCGCTGAAGGACCTGGGTTATCAGGCCAAGGGCTTCATCGTGGGGGCCTCGCACAGCCACTCCGCGCCCGACAACCATACCGACCAGGGGCCGCTGATTGCGGCGGCTTTTGGGGCGCGGAGCCAGCATGTCTACGATGCCTTTCTCAAGGGCGCGCTGGCGGCAGTGAAGCAGGCTGACGCCTCGCTGCGCCCAGCAGTGGTCGGCGCGGGCAAGGTGGAGGTCGCCCTGAATCGCAACCGGCGGCCGGAGGAGGGCAGCACGCTGACCGATCCCGCCCTCACCGTGCTGCGGGTGGATGGCACTGATGGCAAGCCCATCGCTACCCTCTTCAACTACACCGCGCATCCTACCATCATGGACGCTGACAACATGCTCATCAGCGCCGAATGGCCCGGCCAGGCGGAAACCGCCCTGGAGGCGGCGCTGCCCGGTTCAGTGGCGCTCTTCTTCAACGGCGCGGAGGGCGACCAGTCGCCCGATACGGAAGGCATGGGGTCGGGCTACGAGGCGGTAAAGGCCTTTGGGGCTGCCATCGCCAAGCAGGCGCTGGCATTGCGTGAGAGCATCAAGCCGGCTGCTCCCGTGCGGCTGGCCGCCGCGGTAGCCGAGTTGAAAATGCCTGCCATGCGAGTGTCTCCCGCGTTCATGGAGACCATCGCCAAGGAGTACAGTATCCCGGAGGCCGTAGCCAACAGCGCGTTGAAGGCCATGGCGCCCCCCAGCGTCGAGCAGAGCGCGATCGCGGTGGGGGATGCGGTGTTCGTGAGCGTGCCCGGGGAGATGGTTACGGAACCGCTGGGGCTGAATGCCAAGCGCATCGAGGCCGAGGCCGGGTTCAAGTTCCCGGTGCTGATCGGGCTCTCGCCCCAGGACGTCTCGTACATTGTGGACGACAAGGGGTACGCCAAGGGTGGGTACGAGACCGCCATGTCGTTCTACGGGCCCACCATAGGGCAGACGGTCCTGGACGGGATCGCCCGCCTGGTGGCGGAGGTGAAGCCGAAGTAGGAACGTACGGACCCGGTCGGGGGAATCAGGTAGTGGTGGCGGCTCAGGCATCGGTTCGAGGGTGGTTCCGTCGGGGCCCGAGACCCGAGCCCCGAGGACTTGGCCCCCAGGGGAGGTGTACCGTGCGGGTACCCAGGGAGAAGATGGAAATCCGGCAGAGCGTGGCCGGCATGGAGAGCAGCAAGGGCTGGGTGGTGATCTCGCTCAAGGGCATGGACCTGGATGGGGTCACTAGCCTGGAGGTCAACCTGGACGACGTCGAGCACCTGCAGAGCGCCCGCAGTGAAGGCGCCAATCTCTTCGAGAGCCTGGTGAAGAAACTGGGCTGAAGAGAGACGACAGGGAGCATTACCTGCGACCGCCGGTCCTCCCGGCGGCCGCAGCGCGTGTGCCAGGCCGGCAGGTTGGGGGGTGGGGGTGCAGAAGACGGGCGGCAAGACGGGAACGGAGGAGCAAGCGGTGAATGAGGAAGTGCGTGTGGGACTATTGGGCATCGAGAATTCGCACAGCGCCGCCTACACCCGGCTGTGGCAGGGCGAAGTGCCGCCCGAGCAGCGGGTTCCGGGGGCGCGCGTGGTGGCCTGCCTGAACCAGGGCCGGACCGACCAGGACGCGGAGGATGAGAAGAAGTTCCTGGCGCAGTTGCAGGAGATGGGGGTGGAGCACGTGGTCCGCCGGCCTGAGGACATGCTGGGGCTGGTGGACGCGGTGGCGGTGGTGAGCCGCAGCGGTAATGAGCACCTGCCCCTGGCCGCGCCTTTCCTGCGGGCGGGCCTGCCCTGCTTTGTGGACAAGCCGCTGGCCGACGACGTGGCCACCGCCCGCCAGATCGTGGCCCTGGCCCGCGAGCACAATGCCCCGCTCTTTTCCGCCTCCGCGGTGCGCTACTACAAAGAGGTGCTGGAGTACGGGGAAGAGCGGGAGGAGATCGGCCCGGCCAAGACCGGCAGCGTGTGGTGCCCGGCCAGCCGTAACCTGCCCTTCTATGGCATCCATGCGGTGGAGATCATGAGCGCTCTCTGGGGGCCGGGAGCCAAGTGGGTGAGCGCCTTTCATAGCGAGGACAAGCATGTGGCCTGGGTGGGCTATGAGCACGGTGGGGTGTACGCGGTGCACCTCATCCGCTACGCCTATCCAGGCTTCGGCTTCACCTACATGGGTGAGAAGAAGAGCGGCTTCTCGGCGTGCACCGGCGACTATGGGAACATCTGCCGACTGATGACCAAGATGTTCCACGACCGCCAGAGCCCGCTCGACCCCGCGATCAGCCTGGAATCGGTCGCGATTCTGGAGGCCTTCGAGAAGTCCCAGGAAGGCCAGGTGGTGGAGTTGGCGGCGCTGTAGAGCGAGCGTCTCCGGAGACAGGAGGGACCGCAGGCTACGCCGAATGGAGGCAGCAAGGGCTGTATCAGCATGGCTACGCTTACCAACCAAGTCCTGCCCATTCAGGAATGTCGAGGGACGGTGTACTGCGGGGATGCACTTGATGTCCTGAGGACTATTCCCTCGGAGTCGTGCAGAGCAGCCATCACCTCGCCTCCCTACTGGGGACTGAGAGACTACAAGGCAGGTTCCCAACTGGGCAGCGAGGATGACCTGGCTGAGTACATCGACCGCCTGATCCTCATCCTGAACGAGGTGAAACGCGTCCTGACGAGTGATGGTTCGCTCTGGCTGAACCTGGGGGACTGCTACACCAGTGGTGGGCGCACCTGGCGCGCCCCAGACAAGAAGAATCCGGCACGGGCAATGTCGTACAGGCCTCCTACGCCCAGCGGGCTGAAGAGCAAGGACCTGGTAGGTGTGCCCTGGAGGGTCGCGCTTTCCCTCCAGCCGGAAGGGTGGTATCTCCGCAGCGAGGTGATCTGGCATAAGCCGAATGCGGCACCCGAGAGCGTGAAGGATCGCCCGTCGCGTGCCCACGAGCACCTTTTTCTACTTACGAAGAGCGAGCGTTACCTATACAACTACGACGCGGTCCTTGAGCCCAGTCTCAACGGGACGAAGAGGGCTCGCCGGTCCGTATGGTCAGTCAACACGGAGGCCTTCAACGGAGCCCATTTCGCCACCTATCCTCCATCTCTCATCAAGCCGTGCGTCCTTGCCAGCAGCAACGCAGGGGACACCATTCTCGATCCCTTCTTTGGTTCAGGCACGACAGGGCTAGTTGCCGCGGAGAACGACCGGCGTTTCATAGGGATCGAGATAGTGCCGGAGTACATCGACCTGGCGCGAGCGCGTCTCGGTGAGAAGGGGATCGGCTTTGATGTCCGGTAGCCACGATTTCCCGGTGCTCATTCCCAGGCTCCAGGTAGACTTCAGTGCTCGGTTGGCAGTTGCCGAGGCCAACGTACTCCTGCCTGCTCTGCTCAAGCAGGTTTCCCTGACCCCCGTGCCCACTATTGACCAAGAACTACACAGGCTCGCACCAACGGCGCTGCTCCAGGTCCTGCGCGCCAAGGGGGTGGCAGGCGAGTTAGTTTTCGCAGTGCCGTGCCTACTGACGGGAAAACCGAGTTTGCTAGGCTACTATCGTCTGCTGCTCGGCTTCTCACAGAAGGAGTTTTACAAGGCGCAGCACTATTCGCTCTTCTGCCGCCTTGAGCAGGAAGGGGTCATCCCAGAAGCGGCGAAGGGCCAGATAGAGGCGCTTTGCCGGAGTCTGATCGCCAGTGCAGCATATCTCGTCGAGCGGGTGCCCGAGGTGTCTCAGGACATCCTCCATGCGCTCACGCTTCTGACCCTCGGCAGCCAGTTCCGTGGCTCCTACAGCACCAGCATAGGGCAAGCGGCGATTGACCAGACATTCGCGCTCATCCGCTCCATCGTCGAGCCGAGCATTCAGCGAGAAACTCCCAGGCTGCTGGAGATCAGGGATTCGGCCGGCCGGCTGGTACGCGTCCAGTTTGCTTCTGATCCGGATATCGCCATTCGGCACGTTGTGAGAGAAGCAGAGGTAAACCGCATTGCGATAGAGATCAAGGGCGGAACAGACTACTCGAACATACACAATCGCCTGGGGGAAGCGGAGAAGAGCCACCAGAAGGCTAAATCGCAGGGCTATACCCAGTTCTGGACCGTCGTCAATGTCCTCGGACTCGACGAGGGGCTTGCGAGGAGGGAGTCGCCCACCACGACGGATTTCTTCATCCTCGACCAGATACTGGACCCGGCGGGCGTTCCGTTCAGGGACTTCCGCGACCGCGTGCTGCGGGAGCTCAACCTGCCCTCTTGAGCCGCCCGCGCGCGATCCAGCGAGGCAGCCAAACAAGGAGAAACGCGGGGCGCGCCCCCCTGGCGGGGGCGCGCCCCGGTGTGTGCGTAGCCAGATCGGTTGCTCAGAAAGTCTTGTTGTAAGACGCGCCGTAGCCGAAGTCGTCGAAGTTGTCGAAGAAGGCGCCGTGCAAGCGGAAGCCGCCGCCGACATTGAGGCGGGCGCCCACGTTGAAGGAGTGGCTGTCACCGTCGGCCAGGTTGCTGTTGACCAGCTCGGCCATCAGCAGCAGGCGGTTGCCGAGCGCCCCGCTGGCGCCCAGAAAGATGCCGTCGAGAGCCCCGCCACCGAAACCGATGGTGCCGCGGACGCTGGTGATCTCTTTGTCGAAGGCTTTCAGGGTGCGCCCAAAGGTCTTGCTGGCGGCGAAGTACACGGTGGCCTCAACCTGGTCGGTGGGGTCGAAGATGCCCACGGCGAGGCCGGCCCGGCGGTCGGTCTCGGGAGCGATGGCGTACTTGCCCATGAGCACGGTATCCCGGTCGTCCCCCTGGCGCAGCCGGGCGACGCCCACTTCGACCCCGTTGCGCAGGCCGAACTGGCCCTCAAAGGTCTCCAGGCGCGGGCCCAGGTCGCTGCTGAAGGCGCCCACGTTCCACTCGTCGGCGCTCAGGGCGTCGGCGGTGGGGACCACGATCAGCCCGGTGTAGCCGAAGAATGAGGGCGCGGCCGCGGCCACTCCCGCCAACATGAGCAGCAGGGAGGCCGCGAGCATGAGGGTCAGGCACTTCATCTTGAGTCATCCTCCTTGGCGGGGGCCTGCCAGAGCATGGGGTAGCCCCTCAAGCGTATGGCACATTCTACACAGCACCGAGGGGTTAGGCAAGGGAATGCCGACGTGCTTGTGCAGGCAAGACACCAAGAAAGTTGGGCTTTGGGGCGTCTGGGCGACGAACGGCGGGGCCGGAACCCCTCTCCGGGTTCCGGCCCCGCCCGTATGCGGTTAGCGGCCGGGGGAAACGAAGAAGGGCTGGCTCCAGGCTCTCCTACCGTCGCTGGCCCGGGTGAACTCCACCCGCACGTAGCGCTCGTCGCCACGGAAGTCGTAGACGGCGGCATTGGTAGCATTGCTCCCGGTGATGGCCAGGCGCAGGCCGCCCGGCCCACGGAAGGCGAACTCGCCCGGTGCGTCTGCCTGCACACGCAGGGAAGCGCCATGTAGGGCAAAGGAGAGCGAGGGGCCGCGGGTGGCGTAGAAGTTGCCGGCCCGCAGGCTGTCCAGGAGCGCGGCAGGGGTGCAGGTCGAGGCATTCACTACTACCGCGCACCCGGGCAGCGGGCTGTCGGGCCGGCCGTGGAAATCGTCGCTGGCGGCGCCCCAGGCATAGCGTCCCTTGCTTAGCAGGTAGTCCCAGGTGCGGGTGGCATCCATGTGCCCGTTGGCAATCTCGATCAAGGCCATGCCGCGCAGGCCGTCAATCTCAGCCGCAGTATAGCCAACGTCCTCATCCTCGGGGTGGGCGAGCATCACCATTCCCCCCTTGGCGGTCACGAGGTTGATGGTGTCCTGCCCGTCCGGGCTCTGGGTGGGGTCGGTGAAGTTGATGCACACCATGTCGCCCTGGCGGGTGGCCCGCTCCCGGCCGAAGATGCGCACGATGGGCTGCCCGGTTTCTGAGGCGGTCTCACGGCTGACCACCTCGTGGTCGGCGATCATCAGCCACTGGAAGCCGTCGGCCAGGTACTTGCCGATGAGCACCGGGGCGGGGGTGCGCCCGTCGCTGTTGGTGGTGTGGGTATGCAGCATTCCCTTGTACCAACCGGCCAGGCCGCGGTAGGGGTGGCGGATGAGGATGGGCTTGCCCGCCCCGGTGGTGGCCCTTACGCTGACCAGGTTGGGGCGGAACTCGGGCGCGGCAGGTGCCTTCACCGGCACCTGCCGGCCGATGGTGTACCTGACCGACCGCGTGCTGCCCGGGGCCAGGGGTACCCGCCAGCCTTGCACATCCCGGGCCACCAGGTCGAAAGTGTAGGAGCCGTTCTGGAACTCCGGGGTGAGGGTGAAAGTGAAAGTCCAGACCCCGTCGTCCCCTTGCTTCAGAGGCACGGTGAGGTCGGGGTACTCCCGGATGGTGCTGGCCAGCGTCTTCACCGTCCCCTGCGGGTCGTCCAGGCGAGCGCTGATGGTAAAGGTATCGCCAGCCTTCAGCGGGCCGGGAGGGGTCACCTTTGCCTGGAGGCCAACGGCAGCGAAGACCACGCTGCCGCAGGCCAGCACCAGCACTACCAGGGCTACGAAACGCCACTTGTGCATATGATTCTGCTCCTGTCAGCCGATTGATCGGGGGGCATCCCCGGCTATGCCTTGCCGTGCGACCCGCGCTTGGCTTTCGCTGCCGCTCCCGGCGCCTCCGAGCGCGGGTTGATCTGCCGCTTCTTCTCCAGGTCGTAGACCCGGAACAGGTTGTCCCGCAGGATCAGGCGGGCGATGCCCAGCGCCTGTTCTTCCGAGTAGTGCCCGGCCTCGACCTTCTCCGCCAGCACCCAGGCGGTGTTCTCCCGGGCGATGAGGGCGTGGCCGTAGACCCCCTCGATGAAGCGGTAGTCCCCGCCGAAGCCGAAGATCTTGTTGGCGGGCACCCCATCCAGCCACTCGTGCAGGATGCGCCGCGCCTCTGCCTGGTTGATCACGTGCATCCAGGCCAGGTCGGGGTAGACGTTGGGGAAGTTCTTGGCCATCACCGCCAACTCTCCGGTGAAGGGATACCCCGCGTGGAAGAGGTCAAAGCGCACGCCCGGGTACTCCATAATCACCGGGATCAGGTGCGCCGGGTTGGCGTTGCGGATATCGTTGCCGTTGCCCTCCTGGATGCCGGTATGAATCTGCAGCGGCAGGCGGTGCTCGAGACACCCCTGCACCACGCGGTGGAAGAGGTAATCCTGCAGCGGCCGGGCCTCCTGCCAGCCGGGGCCTTCCCCCCGCCCGGCGAAAATGCGGTCAAAGACCTGCTCTGCGTCATGGCGAGTAACCCGGGCAAAATCGAGCGTGCGGTGGTAGGCCAGGCCGCACTTGATTCCCGCCGCCCCCACCCTGAGCGCCAGCTGGAACTCCACCTGCAGCGCCGTCAGCAGATCGTCCAGCGTGTGCACGGCGACACCGGTGCGGGCCTCGATGCACTCCAGGTTGTTTTGCTTCTCGTGCCGGTGGGCGGCCGCCACCGGGGTGCGGGTGCGGGCGGCAATGATGTGATCCAGGCGGGCGATGGGGAGGAAGTAGGTGGGGTCGGCCTCAGCCGGCTCGTCCAGCAGGGAGACCTCCACCCCGGCCGCTTCCTTCATGACGTGGTAGTACCAACCGGGCTTATTGGTCTCGGCAAAGCGGCGGCAGAGGCGCCGCCAGGAGGCCTTGTCGTTGAGTGTTACCCCGTAGAGGTCGCGGGCAGCCAGGATCAGGGCACGCGCGTAGGAGGTGTTGGCGATGGCCGGCCACCAGGACGCGAGCAGGTCGAGCCGGTGTTCGAGGGGTTGGGAGGCGTCGCGGATCGTCTCCAGGTCGGCCGGGAGCATGCCCGCGGAGACCAGGTCGGAGGAGGCGTAGTGGGCCAGGACCTGCCCCAGGCAGTTGTCCCCCGCGGCCAAGCGGGCGGGCTCCTGCTCCAGGTGCTCGTGGCTATCGGCCAGGGGGATGCGGGCAATCTCGGCGGCCAGGCGCGTGAACAGGGCGCGTGCCGGCATGGGCCTTACCTCGCATGCTCGATTGGGGTAGTGTTTCGTCGGCAGGGGGTCAGCGTACCTGCATCTCGTGGGCGATGCAGTAGGGGAACTTGTAGATCTCGGCCTCGGCGGGCATGGCCTGCAGCACCTGCCGGATGAGGGCCTTGGGAATGCCCAGTTCCTCGGGCCGCCAGCGCAGGCCGGCGCGGTCCATGAGTGAGGTAATGTGCTCCTGGTCCTGGCCCTGGATCCTGCTCATCACCGACAGCCCCAGGCCTACCAGCTCACCGTGCAGGTACTTGCGGTCGGCAGGCAGGCGCGGCTCCAGGACGTAGGCGAAGAGGTGCTCCGACCCCTCCTCTGGTCGTGAACTGCCCACCTGTTGGCACAGCCGCACCTCCGCTTTGAGGGCAGCCAGGAGCGTGCGCAGCCCACCCCGCGTGTCGGGCAAGCAAGCCTCCTCAAGCAAGGCCAGCGCCTCCTCGGCCACTTCCCGGTCAAACGGCTCGCCCGTGCGGGTGCTGCCCAGGCGCCAGTCCCATACCGCGGTGTAGATGGAGAGCACGTCTCCCCACCCTGCGGCATTGTACCGCGGCGGGGCGGCCAGGATCGCCTCCTCCAGGATCACCAGTTCATCGGGGGCCCGGTCGCCCACATAGCGCACCCGCCCCTCGACGCGCACTGCCACGCTGGGCACCAGCGCGGCATCCGTCGAGAGCACGGTGGGCACGGCCACCACCCGCGCCCCGGCCCGCCCGCCGACCCACTTGGCGGTGTCCACTGCCTGGCCCCCGCCCATGCCGTAGACCACCTCCGCCTGCAAGTCGCCGAAGCGTGATTCCAGGTGTGCGAGGTCCATGCTATGGACATAGTGCACCTCGGGGTCGGGCAGGCGCAACAGGTAGCCGTGTCGGTTCCATACTTCGGGGGTGGTGAAGACGTGGACGGGTTTGAGCATGGGCTCCCCCACTTTCTCGGGTAGTCCTGTGCTGCCGGGCAAGAAAGTTCCCGCTCCCTCGCCGAACCTCCTGCCAAGTCCTACCCGGGTAGGCGGTACCAGTGGAGACAGTCCGGGCCAACCTTGCCCGAGCGTGTGGCAGCATGGTATAATCGCCCGCACCACAGGGGCATGCTGGTTTGAGCGCGGAGCAGCAGGACATAGCAGGAAATCTGGCGCGAGTGCGGGAACGTATCGCGCGTGCGGCCGAGCGCCGGGGCAGTGACCCCTCCGCCATCTGCCTGGTGGCCGTGAGCAAGGGGGTGGAGGCCGAGCGGATCGGGCAGGCGATCACCGCCGGGGTTACCGACCTGGGGGAGAACTACCTCCAGGAGGCGCTGCCCAAGTTGGCGGTGCTGGGTGACCGGGCCAGGTGGCATTTCATCGGCCACCTGCAGACGAACAAGGCGCGGGCCGCGGTGGGGCGCTTTGCCCTGATCCAGTCGCTGGACAGCGAGCGGCTGGCCAACGAGTTGGAGCGGCGGGCCGGCGAGGCCGGGGTGTGTGCCGAGGTGCTGGTGGAGGTGAACACCAGCGGCGACCCCGGCAAGTTTGGGGTGGCGCCGGAGGGGCTGGAACCCCTGCTGGCGCATTGTGGGCAGCTGGCCCACCTGCGGGTGCGCGGACTGATGACCATCGGGCGCCTGGGGGCCGAGGCAGAGGGGACGCGGGCGTGCTTTCGCACTCTGGCGGGCCTGTTTTCCCGGTGCCGTGACGTTCCTGGAGTGGAAATGCGCTGGCTCTCCATGGGGATGAGCGGCGACTTTGAGATAGCGATCGAGGAGGGTTCAAACATGGTGCGGGTGGGCACGGCCATCTTCGGCCCCCGCCCGTCCCGGTAGGCGTCGCTTCGGACACTGACACGCAAGATTGCCGCACCACATCACAGAAAGGGGATGCCGCATGTCAGGAGTGATCGAGAAGTTCAAAGGTTGGCTGCTGGCCGAAGAGGAGGACGAGGAGGAGGTCGTCATCTCGAACGGCAACGGGGATGACCGTCCCAAGCGCCGTTCCCTGCTCTCGCTCCACGCCGCGCGGGCGGAAGAGATCTACCTGCGCCGGCCCCGCTCCCTGGAAGAGGCGCAAGCCTGCGCCGACTACCTCAAGTCCCGCCGTCCCGTGGTGGTCAACCTGAAGTCCCTGGACGAGGGCAAAGCGCGCCGCGTGCTCGACTTCCTGGGCGGGGTGATCTACGCGGTGGACGGGCACATGGAAGAGGCCGGCGAAGGCATCTACCTGCTCACCCCCAACACCGTGGCCATTGACGCCGAGGCCCAGGCGGTGAGTCGCGACGAGGGAGTATTCTGGGGCGAATAGCGCAGCATTCCCAATAGTGGTAATATCGAGGTGCGGCCGATGCGGGCGCGTGGTGGCCCGCGTCCAGACGCGCGTTTTGCTGAGCGGAACCCCGGGGGTTCCGCTTTCGTTTCCGCCGGGCCGGCAGATCGGGTGGCCGCCGGCAAGGGTGGGTAAAGAATAATGCCCATGAACGCACTGGAAGGCAGGAGACTGGCATTTGTGGGAGCCGGCAAGATGGCCGAGGCCCTCATTACCGGCGTGCTCGAGGCCGGAGTGGTGAAGGCCGCGGATATCGTGGCCGCGGACGTGGACGCCGCGCGCCTGCAAGAGTTGGGCGGGCGCCTGGGCATCCGGGCAGCGGCCGACAATGCCGAGGCGGTGGCCGGGGCCGACCTGGTGGTGCTGGCGGTGAAGCCGGCGCAGGCCATGGCCGCCCTGAACCAGGCCGCGGCCGGCCTGCAGCCGGGGCAGACGGTGGTTTCCATCGTGGCCGGGGTGAAGTCGGATGATCTCAAGTTGCTGCTGCCCGACGGGGTGGGGCTGGTGCGGGTAATGCCCAACACTCCGTGCCAGGTGCGGATGGGGATGAGTGTGCTTGCCACCGATACCCCCGCCTCCCCGGAGGGGCGGGCGCGGGCGCGGGCGCTCTTTGCCTGCTGCGGGGAGGTGGAGGAGTTACCGGAGGCGCTCTTCGACGCGGTAACCGCCACCAGCGGCAGCGGGCCGGCCTATGTGTTCGTGCTGATCGAGGCCCTGGCCGACGGCGGGGTGCGCGCGGGGCTGCCTCGGGCGGCGGCGCTGAGACTGGCCGCACAGACGGTGCTGGGCAGCGCGCGCATGGTGATTGCGGGGGGCCGCCATCCGGGCGAGTTAAAGGACATGGTAACCTCACCGGCCGGCACCACCATCGCCGGCCTGGCCGCCCTGGAGCAGCGAGGTTTTCGGGGGGCGGTGATGGAGGCCGTGTACGCGGCCGCGCGGCGATCGGCCGAATTGGGTAAGCAGGGGGGGTAGGGATGCCGTCTTTCAGCAGCATGCTTTTGCAGGCGCTCAACCTGGCGTTTGCGGCTATCTGGTGGCTGGTGCTGGCCTATGTGGTCATCTCCTGGCTGCCGGTGCGCCGGTGGCACCCGGTAGTGCGCTTCATCAACCGCGCGGTGGAGCCGATGCTCAAGCCCTTCCGGGTGGTGATTCCGATGGGGGGCGCGGGGCTCGACATCTCGCCCATCATCTTCCTGTTAGTGCTGGGAGTGGTGCGCCAGGTGCTCGCCAACCTGATTCAGTGAAGGATCAGCCATGGACCTCAAGCCGGTGGACATCCGCAACCGCAAGTTCCGCACTGCCATGCGCGGCTATGCCACAGAAGAGGTGGATGAGTTTCTGGGGCAGGTAGCCGGGACCCTTGAGGCAGCCCTGCAGGAGGCAGATCGGCTGGGCCGTGAGGTGGCCCGGCTGGAGGCGCTGAACGCCGGCTTTCAAAAGACCGAGGAGGCGATCAAGTCGGCCCTGGTGCTGGCCCAGCAGGCGGCCGAGGACACGCGGGTTTCTGCCCGACAGCAGGCCGAGCAAATTGTGGCGCGGGCGCGGCAGGAGGCCGATGACGAGCGCGCCCGGCTGGCGGAGGTGCGCGCCCAGCGGACGCAACTGACAGCCGAGTTGCGCGCGCTCCTGGAGTCGTTCCTCGCCAGTCTCAGCGAGCGTGAAGGCGGCACGAATGGCTGACCCGGTCCAGGAGCCGACGCATCTTGCCGCCACCCCTCCCGACGACCCGTTAATTGCCGAGCGGCACGCCCGCCGACCCTGGCGGGTGGTGGTTTTCGCGATGCTGGCGGTGCTGCTCCTGACGCTGGCAGGGATTTCCCGCTACAGCGCTGCGGGTAGCAAAGCGGTAACCGAGAGCAATCAGCAGGCGGCCCTGATGTTTGCCGATCTCTCCGCCCGCCTGGCTATGATGGGCCTGGAGGAGGGCAGCCCCATGGCCCCATTCGGCCGCAAGTTTGCCGAGCAGGCGGCCGGGTACTACATCACCGCGCTGGACATCCGCCCCAACGATGTACGCATCCGCCTGTCGGCGGCGCTGATGTATGACCGCCTGGGCCGACAGGATACGGCCCAGGCCCTGCTCTCCGAGGGGCTACGCCGCAACCTGGGTGAGGGGGGGCTGCTGCCCCTGATTCTCTACTACTCCGGCAAGCCGCCGGAGGCACGCTGGGGGCTGGAGCCAGCGGTGAAGAAACTGCTCGACGCCCAGCCCGCGGCAGACATTTTCTGGGCCGGCTACTACCAGCGGCTGGGGATGACCCCGCTGGCCGACCAGACCAAGGAGCGGGCGGCCGCTGAGGCGGAGCGCCTATTCACCCGGGTGCTGCGGGCGTTCTTCGTCGGCTTTCTGCTGGCGCTGGTGGGACTGGGGCTGATCGTGGCCCGGGCGGCCGGCCTGCGCTGGCTGGGACACCACCAGGTGGCCCTGCCGCCATGGGGGGTCGCCCTGGGGCTGCAAACGCTCGTCCTCTTCGTGGTTGCCACCCAGGGACTGGGGGTGCTCGCCGCCTTGTTCGTCCCCCGCCAGACCACCGCGGTGGTGGCTTCGTATCTGGGAGCCACCGTGGTCACCCTGGTCTGGCTGGTGCTGGTGCTGCCCCGGGGAGTGGACGTGCTCGCCGCGGCGGGCTGGCGGCTGGGGGGCGGGCGCCCGCTATTACAGTCGCTGGTGCAAGTGCTGCGGGGGGTTGGCGGCTATGCCCTGGTGCTGCCCATGATGGCCGCCCTGGGCCTGGCGAGCCGGGCGATCTTCCCCAACGAGCCGCTGGTAAGCCCCGTGGTGAACCTTATCCGCGGCGAGCACCAGCCCGGTGCGGTACTGGCCCTGGCGCTGTTGGTGGTGGTCGCTGCGCCCATCGTCGAGGAAACGCTGTTTCGGGGTATACTATTTGGCGGCCTGCGGCGGCGGATGTCGCTGTGGCCAGCGGCGCTACTATCGGGGTTCCTGTTCGCCCTGGTACATTTCCAGCCGGTGGTGCTGCTGCCATTCCTGGGGCTGGGGGTGGTGCTGGCCGTGCTCTATGAGCGCAGTGGCTCGCTGTTGCCGCCCACGGTGGCCCACGCCGCCTTCAATGCGATGAGCCTGACTGCCGTCTTCCTGCTGAGGTGAGACGATGGCCGAGCGCAAGGGGGGAGTGACCATCACCGTGCGGGTGCATCCGCGAGCCGGCCGTAACCAGTTGTACCTGCCGAACCATGCGGAGCGGGTGCAGGCGCGGGTCACCGCCCCGCCGGCGGAGGACCAGGCCAACCAGGCCGTGGTCGAGTTGCTGGCGGACTGGCTGGACGTTGCCAAGTCCTGGGTGACACTGGTGACCGGGCATAAGAGCCGGGAAAAGACCTTCCTCATCCGCGGCATGAGCGAGGATGAGCTGGCCGCCCGGGTGGAATCCCTGAGGGAGGATACCGTCGGATGAAGGGAGTGCTCCTCGCCGGGGGCCGGGGCAGCCGGCTGCGCCCGATCACCCACACCATGACCAAGCACCTGATCCCGCTTGCCAACAAACCCATCCTGTTTCATGGGCTGGAGGCGCTGCACGAGGCGGGGATCGAGGAACTGGCCATCATCGTTGGCTGCAAGCATCCGGACTACCCGGGTAGCCTAGACACCCGCCCCGAGATTGAGGAGGCGGTGGGTGACGGCAGCCGCTGGGGGCTGAAGGTGCGCTACCTCGAGCAGGATGCCCCCCGGGGCATCGCCCATGCCGTGTGGATCGCCCGCGACTTCGTGGGCGAGGACCCCTTCGTGGTCTTCCTGGGGGACAACTTCGTACCCTCGGGCATCGCCGACTTCACCCGCGAGTTCGCCGAGAAGCAGCCCAACGCCATGATCTTGCTCTGCCACGTGCCCAATCCCCAGGATTTCGGGGTGGCCCTGCTCGAGGGTGGGCGGGTGGTCAATCTGGAGGAGAAGCCCAAGCAGCCCAAGAGCGACCTGGCGCTGGTGGGGGTCTACCTTTTCGACCGGCACATCTGGGAGGCCATCCCCCAGATCAAGCCCTCCTGGCGGGGCGAGTTGGAGATAACCCACGCCATCCAGTGGCTGATTGACCATGACCGCACGGTGCAGGCGCATACGGTGAAGGGGTGGTGGAAGGATACAGGCACCCTGGACGACCTGCTGGAGGCAAACCGCATCGTGCTGGAGGCACTGCAGCCGGGGGTGGCGGGCACGGTGGACTCTCAGAGCCGGCTCCTGGGCAAGGTGGTGGTCTCCCCCGGAGCCGAGATCGTGCGCAGCCACGTGCACGGGCCGGTGATCATCGGCGAGGGCTGCCGGGTGGTGGATTCCTTCGTGGGCCCCTACGTCTCCCTGGGCGACCGGGTGACCATCACCGCCAGCGAGCTGGTCAACAGCATCGTGCTGGAGGGGGCCGCGGTGAGCGAGATTCCGGGCAAGATCATGGACAGCCTGATCGGCAAGGACGTGCACATCGCCCGCCGTGAGGGCAAACGGTCCACCTGGCAGTTGATGCTGGGCGACAAGAGCCAGGTGACGGTGGGGTAGGCATGACCGAAACAGCCGAAACCCCATACCTGACGGTGGTGGTGCCCGCCCATAACGAGGAGCACCGCCTCCCCGGCACCCTGGAGGCCATGCACAAGTACCTGGCCGCCCAAACCTACCCTTATGAGATCGTGGTGGTGGACGACGTCAGCAGTGACGATACCTCGGGGGTGGTAGCCCGCTATCAGCAGGTGGAGCCGGCCCTGCGCCTGGTCCGCCGCGAGGCCAACCCGGGCAAGGGCGCCGCGGTGCAGACGGGGGTGCTGGCCGGGCGGGGGCGCTATGTGCTCTTCTCCGACGCCGACAACTCCACCCCCATCGCGGAGGCCGCCCGCCTGCTGGCGGAGATGGAGAGGGGTGCCGACGTGGCCATCGGCAGCCGCGCCCTGCCCGAGTCCAACCTGGTGGTGCACCAGCCCTGGTACCGGGAGACCATGGGGCGCATCTTCAACCTGATCGTGCGCGCGCTGGCGGTGCACGGCTTCCCCGACACCCAGTGCGGCTTCAAGTGCTTCCGGCGGGAGGTGGCGCAGGAACTCTTCTCCCACCAGACCATCATGGGGTGGGCGTTTGACGTGGAGATTCTGTTCATGGCCCTGCGCCGGGGCTACCGGGTGGCACAGGTGCCGATCACCTGGGTAAACTCCCGGGAGAGCCGGGTGAGCCCCATCCGCTCCTCGCTGCAGATGCTGCGCAACCTGCTGGGCCTGCGCTGGAAGCAGGTGCGGGGGGTGTATCGCTGGACCAGGTCGCGCTGATTCCCTAACTGCCCCAGGCGGCCGTGCTGAGTTTGGCCCCCTCTCCCGGCACCGGCCCCGACGCGCTGCCGTCCAGGCCGCAGATGTACAGACCGGGCACTGTGTGCCCCTTTACCCCATAGTCGTGGTAGGCATAGAGCATGCGTCGCCCGTCAGGCGAGAGATCCACCAGCACGGGGAAGCGGTAGGTGCCTATGCCCATGGAGGGAGGCAGGCCGACCCGGCGCAGGTCGGAGCCGTCGGGCTTGAAACTGTAAATGCCCGAGGCCTGCGCGAGTCTCCTGTAGAAGTCCTCCCGTAACTCGGGGGTGCGCGCTTCGATCCAGACGAACGAGCACAGGGTGGCGTAGATACGGCCGTCCACGGGGTTCAGGTGGGGATTCTGCAGGGTGAGGTTGGCCTGCGAGGGCCAGGCCAAGGTCTCCTGGCGCTCCCACCCCTGGTTCAGGAAGACGCCCCGGCCGGAGTTCATCTCCACCACCGCCCGCACCGCCTGGCCCACAGAGCAGGCGAGGGCATGCTGGCCGTCCCCCAATCCCAGCACCACCTGACAGCGCAGCGGCAGGGGCCCGTCCCCCGCCCCATGGTCGAGCCAAGCCCCAACCTCCCGGCTTGCACCCTGCGGGGTCACCAGCAACAGCCGTCCCTCTTGTCCCCTTTCTCCCATGTGCATGGCGGTGAGGACGCAGTAGTGAGCCTGCCACCAGGTTGCCGCTATGGGCTTATAACCCTCCGGGGCGGTGTACAGCCGCTTCCGGGTGTCCGGCAGGGTGACCAGCCACAGCGTATAGGGGCTGGAATCCCCGCCCTGCCAGTAGGCGAAGGACTGCCGGCCTGGCAGGACCATCGGCGGTATCGCGGCCACCGGCGCGCTCGCAATCTCCCTCAGCCGGCCAGTGGTCAGGTCGAGCACCGAAACTACGCCACCAGTACCATCGCTGCAGACCAGGGCTTCATTGGGGCCCAGGGCCACACCAGCCGGCATGGCGCTGCCCGCCAACTGGAGTGCGGCGAGCGCGAGCATGGTTACGGTACCTGCGAGCCAACGCGCACGAACCCACATGATCCCCTCCTTCCCCGGACCGATCAGTCATGCGTGCGTTCTTGTTCCGGGCGTCCGCTCCTTCCTGCAGTACCGCCGCCGCGATGACCACTTTTTTGGTACAATCCGGCCATGCGCATCCTGGTAACCGGAGCCAAAGGCATGCTGGGCACGGACCTGGTGCCCGCGCTGGCCGCGGCCGGGCATGACCCGGTGGGGGTGGACCTGGAGGAGGGCGACCTCACCCAGGAGGGCGTGGGCGCCGATCTCATTCGCAAGCATGCCCCGGGCCTGGTCATCCACTGCGCGGCCATGACCGACGTGGACGGCTGCGAGCGCGACCCCGAGCGCGCCTGGCAGCACAACGTGCTCGCCACCTGGCGCCTGGCCGCCGCCTGCCGGGAGCAGGGCGCCCCCCTCGCCTATATCAGCACCGACTTCGTCTTCGACGGGGCCAAGGGCGCGCCGTACCATGAATGGGACGCCCCCAACCCCCTGGGCGCCTACGGCTACACCAAGTGGGCAGGCGAGGAGGCGATCCGGCGCATTCTCCCCCAGCACTACGTCATCCGCACCGCCTGGCTCTTCGGGCGGACGGGCCGCAACTTCGTGCGCACCATGGTCACCAAGGCCCGGGAGGGGAATCCGCTGCGGGTGGTGGCCGACCAGGTGGGCTCGCCCACTTACACCGGGCACCTGGCGGCGGCCATCGCCCGCCACATCGTGGGCAACCCGCTCCATGGCACGTACCACGTGACTAACGCGGGCATGACCAACTGGGCCGACCTGGCCCGGGAGGCCCTCCGCGCTGCCGGGCTGGCCTGCGAGGTCGTGGATATCTCCTCCGCCGACTGGCCCAGCCCCACCCGCCGCCCGGCCTTCTCCGCCCTCGAGCACCGCGCCCTGGCCCTGCAGGGACGTGACGACCTCCCGCCCTGGCAGGAGGGGGTCGCTGAGGCGGTCGCGGGGATTTAGAAGACTACCACTCGGCACCCAACACCCGGCGCCACCAGAGGCATCTGGTGGCCGTGTGCGGGGTCGCCCTCCGGGCGCGAGATAGTTCACTATCGCTCAGCATGCCCCGGTTCCTCCCTGACACACCGGCCCCCCGGCAGGGAAACTCCTGTCCTCCGCCGCAAGAGCACCCATTCCCATGTGGAGGGAGAGCATGCTCGACTTGGGCGGCGAGTGGCAGTTGGCAGTGGACCCGGATAACGTGGGGCGGGAGCAGGGGTGGTGCCGGGGCCCCGAGGGGGCGGGGGAGGTGCGGGCGGCGCCCGTGCCGGGGACCATCCAGCAGGTCTTCCCCGGCTATCACGGCGTCGCCTGGTACTGGCGCACCTTCGCCCTGCCGGAGACACCGCTCGTCCATCCCCGTTGGCTGCTGCGCTTTGGCGCGGTGGACTACCTGGCCCAGGTCTGGCTGAATGGGGTGGAGGTAGGTGGGCACGAGAACGGGGAGACGCCCTTCACCCTGGATGTCAGCACGACCGTCCGGGAGGGTGAGAACCTGCTGGCGGTGCGGGTGCTCAACCCCACCCACGCGCGCATTGACGGCGTCACCCTCAACGAGACCCCGCACCGCAACCGGGAGATCCCCTTCCGGGCGGGAGCCAGTTACAACCACGGCGGCATCGTGCAGGGGGTGGCACTGGAGAGTGTGCCGCCGGTGTGGGTCAGCGACCTCTTCGCCATCCCCGAGCCCCAGACGGGCGTGCTCGCCCTGCAGGTAACCGTGACCAATGCGGACACCGGGCCAGCCCCCGGCCGCCTGAGCGCGCTGGTGGCGCCGGCGGCTGGCGGGGCCAGCGTGGCCGCCGCCAACCAGGAGTTCACCATGCTGCCCGGCGAGGCGACGACCACCCTGCGGCTGCGGGTGCCTGACTGCCACCTGTGGAGCCTGGACGACCCCTACCTATACCGGGCTACGGTGGTGCTGCAGGCGGAGGCGGGGGGCGCGCCCTGCTGGCACGACGCGAGCGTGCGCTTCGGCTTTCGCGAGTTCGTCTTCCGCGAGGGGTACTTCCGCCTGAATGGCAAGCGGCTCTTCCTGCGCGGGTCGCACACCGGCAACCACTACCCGATCAACGTGCAGAACCCGCCCGACCGGGAGTTGCTGCGGCGAGACATCTACTTCGCCAAGGCGATGGGCTTCAACATGATCCGCTTCATCGCCGGGCTGGCCCTGCCCGAGCAACTGGACCTGTGCGACGAGATCGGGCTGCTGGTCTACGAGGAGTCGCTGGCGGGGTGGTGCCTGGCCGATTCGCCCCAGATGCGAGCCCGCTTTGACCGGGCGGTGGCCGAGATGATCCGGCGGGACCGCAACCACCCGAGCGTGGCTATCTGGGGGCTGCTCAATGAGACCCCGGACGGCCCGGTATTTCGCCATGCGGTGGAAACGCTGCCCCTGGTGCGCAGCCTGGATGCGACCCGGCTGGTGCTCCTGGGAAGCGGTCGCTGGGACTGCGACCTGGGGATTGGCTCGGTTTCCAACCCGGGCTCGGCGGAATGGGAGCCGCTGCTGGGCGGGGAGGCGCCCGGAGCGGGCAAGCGCAAGATGAGCGGCCCCGGCGGCTATGCGGAGCAGGCGGGGGACGCCCACGCCTACCCCCGGGTGCCGCATTCGGCCGAGACCATCGCCTGGCTGCGCACGGTGGGAGAGGGGACCAAGCATGTCTTCCTCTCCGAGTACGGCATCGGCAGCCAGGTGGACCCGGTGCGCACGGCCGCCTGGTACGAGCAGGAGGGCGCCTCCCCGGACCTGGAGGACTATCGCCTGAATCGGGAATGGGCCGACCGCCTGCACGCCGACTGGCCGCGCCTGGGGATGGATCGCATCTGGGCCTCGCCCGCCGACTTCTTCGCCGAGGGCGGGCGCCTGCACGCCCGCCAGCGCACCCTGGGCCTGAATGCCATCCGCGCCAACCCCAACCTCTGCGGGCACAGCCTCACCGGCACGGTGGACCAGGGGATGACCGGGGAGGGGCTGTGGACCGCCTGGCGGGAACTGAAGCCCGAGATCGTGGAGACCATGCGCGCGGCCTGGGCCCCGCTGCGCCTGTGCGTCTTTGCCGAGCCCCTGCACCTGTACCCCGGCGGCACGGTGCGGGTGGAGGCGGTGCTGGCCAACGAGGATGCGCTGGCGCCGGGGGAGTACGGATTCTGCCTGCGGGTGCTGGGACCCGGCCTGCGGCCGGTGCTGGAGCGCCGGGAAACCGTGTGTATTCCGGCCGGCGGCGAGCAGCCCTTTGCCGTGCCCGTGTGCGCGGAGTCGCTGGCGGTCGAGGAGCCGGGGCGCTACCGGGTGCTGGCGGAGTTGGATGGCGCGGCGCCGACCGGAGGCGAGGCGTGGTTCGAGGTACATGCGCCCGTGCGCCTGGAAGGCATGCAGCCGTTAGCACTTTGGGGCGAGACCGGCGGCCCGGGTCCATGGTTGGAGCGCTTGGCCATCCGGTGGCAGCCCTGGGGACCGGAATCCCGGACGCCCGTGATCCTGGTGGCGCCCGGCGGTCCGCTGGAGCAGGCCGCATGGGAGCGGCTGCTCGCCCAGGTGGAGGCCGGGGCCACGGCCATCGTGCTCAGCCCCGAGGTGCTGGCCAGCGGCGACGACCCGCTGGGGCGGCTGCCCGGGGCAGGGCGGGGCCGGCTGCTGGGGCTGGGCGGCTGGCTTTACCACCGGCACGACTTCGCCCGGCAGCACCCCATCTTTGCCGGGCTGCCGGCCGGTGGGTTGCTGGACCTGGAATACTACCGTGAGATCATCCCCGACCAGGTCCTTGCGGACCAGGAGGGCGAGACGGTGGCGGGCGGCATGGCCATCGGCTACACCTGTCCCGGCGGTTATGGGGCGGGCGGCCTGGTTACCATCCGCCCGCAGGGCCGGGGCCGGCTGGTGCTTTCCACCCTGCGCCTGCTGGAGAACGCCGGGCATCCGGTGGCTGACAGGCTGCTTGCGAATATGGTGGCCTGGGCGGATGGGCGCATTGGCGAATAGACGAATAGCAGCAAGCCGACCATCCAAGACCTCTCGGGATCCTGGATGCCGAAGGCCCGGGGGATAGTCAAGGGCCAGCGGTATTGGTAGGATAGTGGCACCGGAAGGCTGACCTCACCCCCCGGCCCCCCTCCGCCGGCAGAGAGGGGGAGCAGGAGGGAAAGATAGGGCCGCCCTACGGTAGGAGAGGCCGATCCGCACGGGGGGAGATGCCATGCGACGCATGAGACCGCTGTTGATTTCCACCGCCCTCCTGGCGGCGCTTTGCCTGCTTGGCTGCCAGCAGTTTGCCGAGCGCACGCTGACCTGGTCACAGCGCAAGGTGAGCGAGATGATGCCGTGGCAGGTTTATGGCATGTGCGCCAGCCCTGACGGCAGCAAGGTGGCACTCGCGGCCAGCAAGGGGGTGCTGGGCGGGGTGGGGGGCAAGCACGCGCTGGTGGTGGTGGACGTGGCCGGGGGCGAGGTGATCAGCCGTACGCTGAACGCCAGAGAGTGCGACCAGCCTCTACAGTGGAGGGCGGACGGGCGCATCCTCACCCGCCGTTACCACGTAAGAGAGCTTGATTTCGGGGAAGCACTGGAGAAGAACCCGCAGGCCTTGCGGTCGCAGTTCCCGGACGTAGAGCCCGGAGGCTCGTTCGTGCCGCAAGGCCCACAGGCGGCCAGCGAATGCTGGCTGGTGGCCCTGGATAGGCCGGGGGCGGACGCGCTGCCGGGGCGCCCCGGGCGGGAGGGCGCGGCTTGCTGGGCCCCTGACGGCAAGAGCCTGGTCTTTGATGCCTATCCCTCGTCTTGGCAGGGAGAGGCGGCCATGACCCCGGACGTCACCTTGGCGGCCGGGGGGAAGACCACCCCGCTCTCGCCCTCCTCTTACCTGGTCGGGTGTGCGCGCTGCACCATGCACGCGGTGGGCTGGGTGGCAGTGGTGCGCCGGGTGCAGGATTGGCGTAGCGAATACCTGGTGATTGACATGCCGAGTCGCAAAGTGCGGCCGCTCATGGGGTGGACGCCCAACCTGTGGGCGGCGGCGGTGTCGCCCAATGGGGAGTACCTGGCCGTCCTGGCAGGACGTGCCGGCTTCGAGCGAGACCAGGTACCTTTCTCGGCCTGGGACCAGGAGCCCGGCTGGCTGGTGCTGGTGCCGCTGGCCGGGGGCACCCGCAAGGAGATCGAGTTGGGCGGCCCCGCCACCGCGCTGGCATGGTCCGGGGACAGCCGGCGGCTGGCTTTATGCGGCGCCTATGCCGGGGCGTGGGCATATGACCTGGCGAGCGGCAAAATGACCAGGCTGGCCGAGGCCTCCAGCGAGCCGCGGGTCTGCGCCTGGGCCGGTCGGCGAATAGTGCTGGGCACGGCCAGTGGCGAGGTGATGCTGCAGCAGGGTGAAGGGCAGGCCTCCTTCCGCACGGTGGACCTGGGCCTGCAGCCCAAGGAAGAATAGAGAGAGCGCCTCCGCCGCGGCGAAGGCGCTCAGGCTCCCCCCAGCCCAACTGTGAGGTGCGCTACAGGCTGCCCATCATGGCGGGCTCGCGTTCCTCGGCCTCTTCCTCCACCTCCACCTTCTCGAAGGTGAAGCAGTAGGAATCCTGCTGCCGGTCCACGGGAGTCTGCTGGTACTGCTCGGGGTGTCGCCCGTGGTGATCCCAGTTGCCCTGGGGCTGGCCTGCGGCCACCAGGATGCCGGAAGCCCGGCACACGTTGCCCTCCGACCAGTATTCGCAGTTGCTGACGGTGCATGAGACATTCTGGACCATGATCAACCTCCGCAGTGGTATCCAAGGCCAAGATAGGGGGCGCAGGGCGGCAGGTATAGGCCGATTCGGGGACATGAGGGCGGAGGGGGAGACAAGAAGCAGGTCGCAGGTCACAAGGCGCGGGTCACACCCTCTCCGGGCGGACGGGAACGGCCGCCGCTATGGGGGGAGAGGGAATGGTTGGGGCGAAAGAGGGGCAATCACCCGCGAGGAGCAACACCATGCCTGCAGATGTGGACGGGCCCGCCAGCCCGCTGTTTTCGCCCCTGACGCTGGCCCCACAGGGCCGCCTACCGAGCCTGCGGCGGGGGATGGTTTCGGACAAGATGCGCCAGACCCTGGCCGAGCACGCGCCCAGCGGCGACTGCGTATGCTGGGGCATCCCATTTCGGGTGGGTCCGCCGGTGGTGCTGGCTACCAAGCCGGTGGCTCTTGCCTGTGAGCCTGCGACGGCCCGCTGGCTGGTCTTCATGCATACGGCCGAGATGCCGACCGAGCGGTACGACGAGCATGGGTTCCCGCTCAACCACGCCGGGCGGGCACAGGCGGGCGAACAGGCAGCGGAATATGCCATCCGCTATGCCGACGGCACCGCGGCGAAGATCCCCATCCGGCTCCGCCGGGAACTGGGCACCTGGTGGCAGCCCTGGGGGGAGGATCCCTTCGAGGCGGTGTGCCACCACAAGCCGCATCCCCAGCGCGCCCACCACGAGCAGATGACCCCCGGCTGGGGCTCGAGCCAGACCCGGGTGGTCGGCGTGTGGGGGCGCTGGCTCAACTGGCTGTGGGCCTGGGAGAACCCCTGCCCCCGCAAGCGCATCGTGGGGCTGCAATTGGCGCCGGTCTCCGGCGTCACGCTGCTCTTCGCAGTGTCGGCAGGCCGCACCCACAGCATCCCCCTGCGCTGGGAGACCCGGCGCAAGGCGGTGCTGACCCTGCCCCGCGGGCAGGCATTCGAGCCTGACCTGGACTCTGCTGGCACGCTGGCGCAGATTGCCCTGGACCTGGGCCAGGTGATCTCGGCGCAGCCCCGGCCGCAGTACCCGCAAGCGACGTGGGAGCAGACGCCCAACAACTGGGTCCCCGAAATCTCGGAGCGGGAGGTGCTGGTGGAGTACACCGCCCATCCCGAGGCCTGCTTTCACCTGCGGGGCGGGCGGGTGGTGCCGGTCGCCCGGCTGGAGGGCCGGGGGCAGGCCGGCCCGCTGACCCGGGTGAAGCCCGCCACCCAGCGGGTGGCGCTCCGGGTGGTGGAGCAGGGCAGCGCGCGGCCGGTGCCGGTGAAGTTACACGTGCATGGCGAGGCGGGCGAGTACCTGGCGCCGCTCAACCGCCACCGCCAGCCCAACGCTGCCTGGTTCGAGGATTACAGCACGGATTTCGTGCACGCGGGCCGCCACTACTGCACCTATATCCCGGGAGAAACCCGCATGGACCTGCCCCTGGGGCGGGTGTACCTGGAGGTGGCCAAGGGGTTTGAGATTCGTCCCCAGCGTCTGGTGTGGGAGGTGACGGCCCACACCAAGGAAATTGTGGTCACCCTGGAACGGGTGCTGCCCTGGCGGGAGCGGGGCTGGGTGACCGCGGACACCCACGTACACTTCCTCTCGCCCCCTACCGGCCTGCTGGAGGGAGAGGCGGAGGGGGTGAACGTGGTGAACCTGCTGGCCTCACAGTGGGGGGAACTCATGACCAACGTGGGTGACTTCGACGGCAAGACTACCTGGGGCTCGCGCGAGGCGGGGGGGAGTGGGGAGTACCTGCTGCGGGTGGGCACCGAGAACCGCCAGCATATCCTGGGGCACATTTCCCTGCTCGGCTACGAGGGTGACCCCATCATGCCCATGACCACCTCCGGCGCGGACGAATCGGCCCTGGGCGACCCCGTGGAAGTGCTGCTCACCGAGTGGGCGCGCCGGTGCAAGGCGCAAAACGGGGTGGTAATCCTCCCCCATTACGGCAACCCGCGGGCCGAGAGCGCTGCCGCCCTGGTGGAGGGCGAGGTGGATGGGGTAGAGATGGCCTCCTGGGGAAATCTGTATGGCGGTCTCAACCCCTACTCCGTGGTGGATTGGTACCGCTTCCTCAACTGCGGCTACCTGACGGCGGCGGTCGGGGGCACCGACAAGATGTCAGCCAACACCGCGGTGGGCACCGTGCGTACCTACGCCCGGTTAGCCCCCGGCCAGCCTTTCACCTATGAGACCTGGAAGCAGGCGATCCGCGCCGCCCGCACCTTCTGCACTTTCGGGCCCCTGCTCGAGTTCGCGGTGGCCGGGCAGGGCCCCGGCAGCCGCATGAAACTGGGCCGGGGCGGGGGCACGCTCGACGTGACCTGGGAGGCGGCCAGCGTGACCGTCCCCATGAGCCGGGTGGAGTTAGTCGTCAACGGCGAGATTCGGGAGAGCCAGCAGGTGGGTCCCGAACGCGCCGAGGGCCACTGGGCGGTGACGGTGGATAAATCCTCCTGGCTGGCGCTGCTCATTCGCGGGCACTACCCCGGCAAGCCGGAGATGCTGGCGGCCCATTCTTCCCCGGTGATGGTGGAGGTGGCCGGCAGCCACTTCCTGGCCGCCGCCGACGCCCTGAGCATCCTCAACCAGATCGAGGGAGCGCTGGCTTACCTGGATACCATCGGCACCCGCGCCCAGGATGCTGCCTACAAGCGCATGCGCCTGGTGCTCACCGGCGCCCACCGCACCCTGCATAACCGCATGCATCAGGCGGGGCACTACCACGAGCACACGGCGCCGAAGGACCATCCGGAACACCATTGAGGGGAGCGGAGTGGGAGGGCTGTTGGCCGGTGTGCATTGGAGGGGCGGGTCACAGACGGCAGGTCGCAGCAATACGGCGGGGTACGCAGGCGCCTCACCCCAACCCTCTCCCGGGGGTAGAGAGGGAGGCAAGCCGCGAGCCCGGAACCCGAGACCCGGCAGGTCTCTACAGGACCCCCGGTGGGCGTTGCCGAACCTTAAGCACACTCACACTCAAGGAGGACGGTATTGTTAGACGTACCTGAGGGCTATTTCCTGGCCAAGTACTACCTGGAAACCAAGGAATACGGGGGCAACCTGAAGGATGCCGCGGCGGCGATCGCCTCGGAGGAGACCACCGGCAAGTGGGTGGGCGCGGGCGAGCCCACCGAGCTGTTCAAGAAGGCCGGCGCCCAGGTCTACTCCGTGGAGGAGACCGCGCCCAACTGCGGCTATGCCACCATCGCCTTCCCGGTGGCGAACATGCCGGTGGACCCCTACTTCATCCCCTCGTTCTGGCTGTTCATGACCGGCGGGCCGCTGTACGAGCGCATGTTCTGCGACACCGTGCGGCTGATGGACTTCGCCCTGCCGCCGGAGTTGCTGGAGCAGTTGCCGGGGCCCAAATTTGGGATGCAAGGGGTGCGGGACCTGCTCGGGCTGGGGGCGGACGACCTGGTCACCGCCACCATCCTCAAGCCCTGCGCGGGGCTGACCGCCAAGGAAGTGGCTGAGAAATGCTACGAAGCGGCGGCAGCGGGGATAGATTTCATCAAAGACGACGAGAAGATGAGCAACCCGCCCTACTGCCCGCTGGACGAGAAGTGCCGGCTGGTCTCGGAGGCGCTGAAGCGGGCGGAGGACGAGACTGGCAAGAAGGTGCTCTATTGCCCCCACATCTCCACCCGGGCCGACCAGATCGCCCGCATGGCGCGCATCGCCCAGGCCAACGGGGCGAACGGGCTGATGCTGAACGTGTTCGCCGCGGGCTGGGCCTCGCTGCAGATTCTGGCCGAGGACCCCTACCTGAACATGCCCATCTACGTGCACACTGGCGGCCGCTCGGCCTGGGGGCGCAACCCCCGCTTTGGCGTGGACCTGCGGGTGACCTTCCGTCTGGTGCGCCTGCTGGGCGGCGACTTCGTGCGGGCGGACATGATTGACGGCTATCTGATCGCCAGCCCGCCGGACGAGGCGGTGGCCCTGGTGAACCTGCTGCGGGAGCCCATCCCGGGCATCAAGGATACGGTGCCCGCACTCTCCGGCGGCCTGGGCGCCGACAACCTGGTGCAGAACCTGCAGGCCTTCGGCGTGGATATGCTGCCCATGTCAGGTGGGGCGGTGCTGGGGCACCCGATGGGCATCCGCGCGGGCGTGCTCTCGCTGCGACAGGCGGCCGAGGCCTGGCGCAAGGGGATACCCGTGGCCGAGTACGCCAAGACCCATCCCGAGTTGCTCGCGGCGCTGAAGAAGGCAGGCAAGGCATAGGCGATGCGCATACCCTGGGGGCCGGCGGGCGGGGGTAAGCCGGCCGGCCGGGAAACCTTGCAGGCGCATTTTGATCGGGCCGTCCCGGCCCTGGCCGACCGGGTGGGGCTGGACCTGGTGGCCGCCTGCTCCGGGTGGCAGGCAGGCGGGGTGGGCGCTGAGAGCCTGTCCGAGGTGTTGGCGGGCCACGCCGAGCATTTCCGCGGGCAGTGCCGGGCGGCCGGGCTGCCTGTCTTCCCGGAGCACGTGCGCCTGTACGGTCCGGGCCGCAAGGGATTCTGGTGCTGTGGTTTGTATTTCCCGCAGGGGCTCCCTGAGGACCGGGAGCCCCTGCCTGCGTTCCTGGAGCGGCTGGTGGCCGCTACCGGCGCCACCGGCTGGCTGCAGGCCCGGGTGGCCGACCGCTGGCAGGTCGGGTCGCCCTCCCCCACCCGGGTGGCCCGTCTCTGGACCTGGGACGGGCAGCAGGTTCAGGGTTGGCAACTGGCCGGCGCCGAAGAACCCTGGGAGCCATGGGCGGGGCCGCCACCTTATCCGGGGCTGGCCGGGCACATCGGCAAGGACACGCCGGGTCAGGACTTCCCCTTTGACGAGCGCGGGCGGGTGGCCCTGCTCAATGCGATATGCGACCGGCTGCGCTGCCGGGTGGGGGAGGCGCTGGTGTTGGGAAAACTGGGAGAATTACCAGCGCCGGAGGGCTTTGAGGAGGCGGTGCATGCGCAGACCCTGGCCCTGCAGCAGTGGCTGGAGGGCCAGCAAGAATCCGGTGAGGAGCGACTGGCCGAACTGGCCCTGCTGCGGCCGGGGGAGGGGACGACGGTCAACCTGGCGCGTTTCTCGCTGCACAGCAAGCGTGGCGGGCAAGAGGCCGAGTGCTGGGCGGTGCTGCGGGAGGTGGCGGGGGCATGGGGAATGCAGGGCTTCGTATACGCTCTACGCGCCAACCTGGCGGTCCCCGGGGCGCGGGGGCGGCGGAGGGTGCCGGTGGCTCTGCTGCACCGCTGGGACGGGCTGGTGATGCAGGAGGCGTGGGCGCCCGTGGGCCAGCAGGGGATGGGGCCCTGGCGCATTCGCCCCTCCGAGGAAGGGGCCACCCCGGCCCTGGACGGCCTGTGCGGATATCACCTGAGCGACCTGCAGCGCAGGAACGTGGCCGAGGTGCAGGCGGGCAAGATGCCCGGGGCGGCGGTGGGCGAGGACCTGCTGGCCGCACGGTGCCGTGCTCATCCGGGGCGGGTGGTGGGGTATGAATGCGCCGCCTGCGGCCGCAAGGGCTGTAGCCGCTGCATGACCATGAACGGCGCCGGGCGGGTGCAGTGCCGCGAATGCGCTGCGGCCGAAACTCAGGCCGGCCAGCCGTAGCCGCCTATCGCCTCATCTGTCATCCCGAGCATTGGCTCCGAGCGTGCGGGGAGTCGCCAGCCGAGGCATCTCGCTCTCCTTCCTTGCCCCCCAGCTGTAAGCCGGCAGGTTCTCCTCCGCAAAGGAGCCCTCCGTGGGCTCCCTGGACGGTCAGCGACGGCCGCCCCTGCCCATTTCCGGAATCTGGAATCCCTCTTGCCCCAATTTCCCTCCAGACCCCGCGCTCGCTGGCAGGGGATTTGCTACAGGTGACCTCAGGTGAGGCCATGGCTGGCGAAGCGAAGACCACAGTAACAGACCCCGTGTGCGGGCTGGAGATGGACCCCGCGCACGCGGCGGCCCGGCTGGAACATGAGGGGCGGCAGTACTGGTTCTGCAGCCAGGCGTGCCGCGCGGAGTTCCGGCGGCGGCCGGCAGAGTATGCGGCCGGGGCCAGGCGCCCCGTGTCCCGGCGATAGGAGGGGAGAGATGGCCAAGAGCAAGCGAAACATGCAGGGGGGCGGCAAGAAGGGCGCCTCCATGGAGGGCGGCCCCTGGCGCACGCCCGGATCGGCGGAAACCGGGGCTCTCGGGGAGGAGACCGTCGGCCCCAGCGAGTATGCGCGGCGCAAGGGTAAGCCGCACGGCAAGAAAAGCAAGTAGTACCGGCCTGGAGGGGCAGGCAGGGGGGGAGGGAGCGGCCCGCAAGGGCCGCTCCGCTTTTGGCCCGGGCGTTGCCGGGCTGCACGAACTGGTGGACTCTGGCATCGTAGACGAGCGCCTGGTACAGGAAGGGGGGACCGGGTGCTGGACCTCTTCCGCCCGCAGGAACCGCGCGGCCCCCCGTCGTAGACACTTGCTTCGCGGCTGCGGCCGAGTTCACATCGGGAGAGAGGCATGCCAACGACCATCAGGGAGCAACTGGAGAGCAAGATTGAGCGCAGCCGGCTGCGGTTTGTCGAGCCCACGATCTACGGGGCGCGGGAGCCGATAGTCGGCTGGAAATTCATGACGGGCAAGACCAGCCTGGAGGGGCTTCCCCAGGTGAATGCCCGCTGGAAGGCGGTAGAGGTGGGGCACCGGTGGGGCGAGCGGGACCAGACGGCATGGTTCGCGGCCTCGGTGACCATCCCCAAGCAGTGGAAGGGCCGGCACGTGGTGGCCCTGATCAACACCGGTGGCGAGTGCCTGGCCTTTGTCAACGGCAAGCCGGCTCAGGGATTGGAGCGCAACCGCTCGGAACTGACGCTGGCCCTGAAGGCCGAGGGGGGCGAGCACTTTGAGATCATGGTCGAGGCCTGGGCTACCCTGGAAGGGCGCAAGTGGGAATTCACCCAGGCCGAGATCGCGGTGGTCAATCCCGAGGTGCGTGACCTGTGGTACAACGTGCGCACGGCCTACGAGGCGCTGGGCAACCTGCCTGAGCACAGCCGCCAGCGCATGCGCATGGCCAACCTGATCAATGAGGCGCTGAACCTGCTTGACCTGCAGCACGTCGGCACCCCGGCCTACCTGGAGTCAGTGAAGCGCGCCAATCAGCACCTGATGCGCCACCTGCCTGGCATCGGGGGGAGCCTGGACATGGGCAAGATGGTGCTGGCCGGCCACTCCCACATTGACACTGCCTGGCTCTGGACTCTGGCGGAGACCCGCCGCAAGTGCGGGCGCACCTTCGCCAGCGTACTGAAGAACATGGAGGAATTCCCCGAATACAAGTTCAGCCAGTCCCAGCCGCAACTGTACAAGTTCGTGAAGCAGAACTACCCCGACCTCTACGAGGGGATCAAGCAGCGGGTGGCCGAGGGGAGGTGGGAGCCGCTGGGCG
>Ga0315298_1000564_pt1 | contig 72070 bp, 78 predicted proteins | sample WHS_1_MG_FD_203077 | JGI IMG/M metagenome (GOLD analysis project Ga0315298, IMG submission 203077) | Extremophilic microbial mat communities from Washburn Hot Springs, YNP, Wyoming, USA - WHS_1_MG | ecosystem: Environmental > Aquatic > Thermal springs > Hot (42-90C) | place: USA: Wyoming...
CCGGGTCTGTTTCGGTTTCTTGACGTACTCACTTGCAGCAAAACTCATCTGTTTCATGGCACCTCGAATCGGTCGTTGGCTCAACTGCAATTTTACAGGAAGCAGGACTTGTTCAGGGCTTCCTAAGAAGCACCTTTGCAAAATAACCTTCCGTGGAGGCGCTTGCTCCTGCGGCCTCATCCGTCATCGCCTTCTGGATGATATTGCCTGCCGTATCGGTGGTAGTGGTGGTCGAAGTCGTGGTCGTGCCTGTGCCCGAGCCTGATCCTGTGCCCGAACCTGCAGCCGCCGCCGTTATGGTGAGCTTGCCGTCGACATAGGTGATGTTGTAATTGGCGGCATTGAAGCCGCCGGCTCCCGTGGCCCCGCCAATCGTTATTTCATTGGCATAGGTGCCCGCGCCTTGCGTGGTGCTCGCCGCGTAGCCGTTAGCGCTGCCCAGCGTCGCGCCGGTAACGGTTTCGGTGAACGCCATCGTGCCGCTCGACAGGGTGAAGGCGGAACTGCCCAGGTTCAGAGCGGTGCCGGCCGTCTTGCTCTGGTCATTGGCCGTCAGCGTGATCGGGCGCTGGGTGACTGTCCAGCCGGCAATCGCGCCGGTTGCAAAACTCGAATAATTGCTGCTGGACAGGCCGCTCGAATAGGTAAGGCCCGTATAGCTGCCTACATTATTGAGCGTGGAACCCGAACCTGCGCCGCCGGCGGGCCCGCCAGTCCATGCCCAGGTTGCCGTCCCGCCGGGCGAATTGATGTTCATTGCCGTGCCGCCGGAGGTCATCGAATAGACGGGCGACAAGGGGTCGCCATATGTGCCCGACCCGTTGGCAATCTGCACATAAACCGGCGCGCCAGAAGAGCCGATGATGTACCCGGTGGTCGCCGTGCTCGGCATCGTCGCTGTCTGGGTGACCGCACTGCCGTTCGTGACGTCCACGAGCTGACCGCCTCCGGAAAATTGCGATCCCGCCACCGCGTAGGCATAACCCGAGCCGACCGCGCCGTAGGTCATCTGGATCGTGGCCCCGGTCGGGATCGACATGGAGTCGGTACCGAACGCCAGATTCGCCGAGCTGCCGAACTCGATGTTGCGATAGGCGCTGAGAGTCAGGCTGGAGCCGGTCTGCCAGGAGACTGTATCATTGATGATGATGTCGCCGTTGCCTGAGCTGTTGCCGGCACCGCAGGTGGCATTGGTGCAGGATACGCCGGTGTTGGTGGTCTGAATGGTGACATTGCTGGCGCCCAGCGCGGTGGAGAGGTTGGCGCCGGTGATATCGCCGCCGCTTGCCGCCACCGTGAAGTCATAGGGGTCGAGCAGCCAGTTACCGGTCTTGCCGTTTTCCGCCCGGGTGCTGATGCTCGCCGTGGGGGCGATTTTGAGGCTGTGGCCGCTGGTCTCGATAAAGCCGCCGTCGCCCGAGACGCTGCCGCCCCTCGCGGAGAGGATGCCGTCCACCGTGGTCAGGCCGTCCGGATTGGCCAGATCGGAAATGACTGAAATCGTGCCGCCATTGCCGTTCGCTCCCGCATCGGCGCTCAGGGTGCCGGTATTGGCGATGGTGGAGCTGGCCCTCAGGCGAATGACGCCGCCGTCCGCCGCGATGCCGTTGGCTTCCACCGTACCGCTGTTGACGACCTGCCCGAGCAGCAGGTTGGCCGATTGCGCAGACATGACGACGGTGCCTGCATCGGCCTGGATCATCTGCCTGTTCTCGACCAGGGTGCTGATGCTGGCCGGATCGACCTGCACGTCGATCAGGCTGTTGCCGGTCAGGCTCAGGGTCACGCCCTCTCCTGCGGCGAGGACCACGGTGCCCATGCGGGCGACGATGACTCCTTCGTTGCGCACTTCGGGCGCGAGCAGGGCGACGTATTTGCCGATCAGTTCGCCCTGGTTGACGACCGAGCCGGTGCTGCCGTCGCGGGTGAAGCGGTAGTTGCCGGCGAGAAAATCCTGATTGCGGATGTTGAGCGTGGAAGCGACCAAACCGCCCACATCGACGTGCGCGCCCGGGGCGAACAGCACGCCATTCGGATTGATCAGGAAGACCTGACCGTTGGCGCTCAGGCTGCCGTAGATGGCGGAAGGATCGCTGCCTGTCACGCGATTCAGGGCAACCGCGCTCGACGAGGGCTGGTTGAAAGTGACCGCGGCGTTGGCGCCGATGTTGAAGGTGCCCCAGTTCAATATGGCCTGGTTCGTCGTCTGGTTGACGGTCATATGGGAACCGGACTGCGCGATGACGGCCTGCCCGGATACGACCTGGCCGCCGGTGGGCAGCGCATTGGGCGCAGGCGCTGCGGCATGGGCAGGCAGCGCGGCGATGAGCGCTGCCGCCACCGCGCCGGCGATACCCCTGCGGGTGGAAGCGGACTTGCCGCCGCTGCGGCTGATTTCGGATGCGGCCACCCAGGTCGAGCGCACTGCGCTCCAGACTACACGATGTATTTTGTTCATGTTTCCTTGTCTCCTGCTAGAACTGCGCGTTCAGGCCAAGCCAGCCGCGGGTCGCGACCTTGCTGCCGTCGGAGTTGAAGCCGTTGATGCTCCCCGGATTGTTTCCCAGCGGCGTTGCGATGCTGGCGGTGACCAGCACATGCGGGGACATGCGCCAGTCCAGCCCCACCCCCACTCCGCTCAGCATGTAACGGTTGGGAACGCCCGGGCTGCCCGCATTCCAGTTGTTCCAGAGGTTACGGTTGAGCACGATGCTGCCGGAATCGAGAAATACATGGGCGGCCAGGCTGTCGCTCACATTGTCGGTGGCATTGAGGCTGAACAGCCAGCCCTCGTCCCCTGTGGCTTCGCCGGTCGGGTAGGCGCGCACGGCATCGGGTCCGCCAAGGTAGAAGCGTTCGGTGGAATTGAGGTTCTTGTCGGCGAACTGGCCGCGCAGGGTCGCGTTGAGGCTCCATTTGGCCGTGATGGGAAGCAGGTATCCGGCATTGTAGGCGAGCTTGTCGAAATGGCCCTGTTCCTGGCGGGTCGTACTGTCGGCAGCGAGTGCGGCAGCATTGAGCTGGTCGCTGTTGCCGAATCCCAGATCGGCACCGAAGCTGGTCATGCCGCTGCCCAGCAGGCTGCCGGGGTTGCCCATCGTATAGCCGGAAAGCCCCAGGTTGCTTACCGTGACATGGTGATTTCCGGTTTCCCCGGCGACGGTATCGTCGACCAGCTTCTTGTCGTCATAACTGCCGGTGAGGCTGAGGTTGAATGCGGAGCGCCGCGCGAGCGGATAACTTGCGGTCAGTCCGACGGTGTCGGCTCTGCCGGTGGCGCCGAGCGCCGAGAAGCTGGATTGGGTGAGGCGATAGCGGAGATTGGATGCGTCGGCTCCCAGCCTGAGTCCGGAATCCCCCGCGGCGAGGCTGTAATCCAGGCGGCTATAGGTGGTGCCGTCGGAGACGTTCGCTGTCAGGGAAGCCGCGTCGAAATGGCCGGTCGGGTTGCTGAGGGTCACGCTGCCGCTTTCCTGCAACTGTCCCGTGCTCTTCATGCCGTAATTGTTGACGCCGAGCGCAGCGCCGAAGAGCGGCTTGTCCAGGGCTGTGACGACCACATCGACATCGCCCTGGCTCTTGCCGGGAACCAGCGACGAGTTGGACAAAATGCCGGGCTGCTCGTTGAGAATGTTGAGCGCCTCGCCGAGATCGGCAATGTTCATGGCATCGCCTTTGCCAAGGCGCTGGTCGATGAGGCGTTCGACGCGGGCGCTGTCTATGCGCTTCCCGAAGGAATTGATGCGCAGGCTGCCGCGCCTGCCTTCGACGACCTGCAGGGTCACGATGCCGTCCTTGATGTCCTGCTCCGGCAGGATCACGCGGGCAAGATAGCCCTTCTGGGCATAGTAGGCCACCAGGATGCTGGTGACGGCCCGCAACTGCCGGAAACTCAGCTCCTTGCCGATGGCACCCTGAAGCTGGGCTGCAAGTTCGGCCTCGGGGATCAGGTGCGCGCCCTTGATGCGAAAGCCCTTGACCAGGATTTTAGGGCCGGCTTCCTTTTCCTTTTCAGCGGGGGCCGGTGGCGGGGCCGGTGTCGTCTCGGGAACGACAACCGCCGGAGGCTGGGGCTGTTGACGCAAAATGTCGCCGGCGGAGGGGGCGGCGGCGAACGCCTGCAAAGGCGAAAGGATCAGAAGAGAAACAACTGCAACAAGCGATCTGTACGAGAATACAGATCCTCTGGACTGATTGAACATACGGTGACGCCCCTTTGTTTAAACAGCTTTAACTTATTGCTCTAACAGGCTACTGAAAAAGTCAGGAGCTTTCCGAAGTTGGTAAAATTATGCAGTTGCCAATGAGGACGAAATGAGATGCGCGGAGTAGACGGTAAGGTGATGAACCTGTTCAGCTACGTCAAACTGGAAGACCGGGTGCCACGGGATCATCCGCTTCGCGCCATCCGCAAGATGGTGGACAGGGCTTTGAGGCAGATGGATGGGCTTTTCGACAAGATGTATTCGGGCATGGGGCGGCCATCGATTGCGCCGGAGAAGTTGCTGAGGGCGCAGATGCTGCAGATTCTGTACACGATTCGCTCCGAGAATCAGTTGATGGAGCAGATCGATTTCAATCTGTTATTCCGCTGGTTCGTCGGGTTGGAAATGGACGACAAGGTCTGGGATGCGACGGTGTTCTGCCACAACCGGGACAGGCTGTTGACGCATGCTGTAGCGGAGACGTTTTTCGAGGGAATCAAGGCGCAGGCGAAAGCCGCGAATCTGCTGTCGAAGGAACACTTTTCCGCGGACGGGACATTGCTCATGGCGGCAGCCTCGATCAAGAGTTTCAGGCGCAAGGAAGATGGAGGCGGAGGGGAAACGCCGCCGTCCGGAGGGCGGAACGAGGCGGTGGATTTCCACGGCGAAAAGTTGAGCAACGAAACCCATGAATCGAAGACCGACCCCGAAGTCCGGCTGTACAGGAAATCGCAGGGAACGGCGGCAAAGCTGTGTTACATGGGGCATCTTCTGACCGAGAACCGCAATGGGTTGATCGTGCAGGCGAAGGCGAGTCAGGCGACGGGGACGGCGGAGCGGGAGATTACCCTGGAAATGCTGGATGCCGAGCCCTCCTCGTGCCGACGCACCTTGGGCGCGGACAGGAATTACGACGCCAAGGAATTCGTGGCCGAGTGTCGCAGACGCAAGGTTACGCCGCATGTGGCGCAGAAAAAGCATACGGCGATAGACGGGCGAACCACCCGTCATGAAGGTTATGCGGTCAGCATGGACAAGCGCAAGCGGATCGAGGAGTGCAACGGCTGGATGAAGGATACCGGCTTGATGCGCAAGTTGCGGCATCGCGGATTGAAACTGGTCAACCAGATGTTTCTCTTCTCGGCGGCAGCGTACAACCTGGTTCGGATGCGACGATTATTGGCCTGATGCGCCAGAAATCCGTCCAAAACCTGGGAAATCAGGAAAAATGGCTCGAAAACAGCTTGTTGGCGCCGGAAAAACAGTGATTCCAGCCGAAAAAATGCTCAGGCGACTGGGTAAGGGAAAATAATCATGACTTTTTCAGTAGCCTGCTAATGGGGATGTCCCGGAAAATCGGGATCGCTCACCTGGCAATCATGAAATTTTTTTCATGATTCTACCGGAGAAAGAGGATTATTGGAACAGCTCCAGGTTTTCATCCCGATCCCGGTGCTTTTTTTTACGGATTCGGTTCTAAGGAAGCCCTAAACTGCCGCGCAACCTGAAAAGAAAATAGCCCGGATTTGCATCCAGGCTATTGAATATATGGTGGGTCGTGACAGGATCGAACTGTCGACAAACGGATTAAGATCTTGAATAAGTGACTGGTATATAATGTCGCAGGCACACCACAAAAGGAAAACGGCCTAGATTTTCATACAAGCCGTTGAATATATGGTGGGTCGTGACAGGATCGAACTGTCGACAAACGGATTAAGAGTCCGCTGCTCTACCGGCTGAGCTAACGACCCATCGGGGCAATCGGGGTGGAAAGGGGGAAACCCCTTTCCTGATACTGGTAGGTCGTGCCAGATTCGAACTGGCGACCAACGGATTAAAAGTCCGCTGCTCTACCGACTGAGCTAACGACCCAGGGAAACGTGGAATTATACCTTGCAGGACCGCGATGTCAATCCTGGAAGTAGCGCGTCGGATCGGGCAGCCCCGCGGACAGAAAGCCTTCCCGCCTCAATCGGCAGGAGTCGCACCTGCCGCAGGCGCGCCCTGCTGAATCGGCCTGGTAGCAGGATACGGTGAGGGAATAATCCACCCCGAGTTCCGTGCCGAGCTTGACGATTTCCGACTTGGAAAGCCGGATCAGCGGCGCGTGAAGCGTGAGCCTGTTCCCTTCCACCCCGGCCTTCGTGGCGAGATTCGCCATCGATTCGAATGCCCCGACATATTCCGGCCTGCAGTCGGGATAGCCGGAATAGTCGACTGCGTTCACGCCGATGAAAATATCCCTGGCCTCCAGCACTTCCGCCCAGGCAAGGGCGAGAGAGAGCATGATGGTGTTTCTCGCCGGAACATAGGTGACGGGAATGCCGCTCGAAGCTGCTTCCGGAACAGCAATCGATGAATCGGTGAGGGCCGAGCCTCCGAACAGGGTGAGGTCGAGCTTCACGGTCTTGTGATCGATTGCGCCGAGCATCCTGCAGACCTTTTCCGAAGCGAGAAGCTCCGACCTGTGGCGCTGGCCGTAGTCGAGACTCAGGGCGTAACAACAAAATCCCTGGCGCTTCGCGAGCGCCAGGGTCGTCGCCGAATCCAGCCCTCCCGAGACGAGGACCACCGCATTCCTAATGCCCAGGTTCGTTCCCCCATATCAGCTTGTGCAGCTGGATCTGCATCCTGACATTCAATCCGTCTTCGAGTATCCACGCAGCGAGATTCCCCGGATCGAGCTTGCCCTGCACCGGGGAAAAAAGCACCGGGCTGAGCGAAGCAAGCCTTCTCTCTTCAAGCACGCTCTTCGCCCACTCGTAGTCCGCGCGGTCGGTGAGCACGAACTTGATCTCGTCGCTTTGGTTCAGGAAATCGAGGTTCGACCAGAGATTTTTTTCTTCTTCCATCGAGCCCGGCGTCTTGATGTCGACTATCCTGGAAACCCGGGAATCCACTTTCGAGATGTCCAGCGCCCCTCCCGTCTCAAGAGACACGGAATGGCCCGCATCGCAAAGCGCTTTCAGAAGCGCGATGCAGTGCTTCTGCGCGAGCGGCTCCCCTCCCGTCACGGTGACGTATCGCGTGGGGTATTTTGCGACCTCGGCCAGGATGGCGTCGAGTTCCATGGTTTTCCCTGCATGGAAGGCGTATTCGGTGTCGCAATAGCTGCAGCGCAGGGGGCATCCCGTGAGCCTGACGAATACGGTGGGCAGCCCCGCCCGGCTGGTTTCCCCTTGCAGGGAAAAGAATATCTCGTTGATCTTGAGGGTGTGCACTACTTCTGGCTGTTCAGGCGCTGCCTGGCCTTGGCTGCAGCGTCCGATGAAGGATACTTGGAAACGATGGATTTCAGCGTTTTCCTCGCCTCCTTCGTCTTGCCGAGTTCCTGCTGGCTGCTCGCGATGTTGAGAAGGGCATCCGGTGCCTTCTGGCTGTCAGGATATTTGGTAATCACGACCTTCTGGGCGGAAATCGCGCTCTTGAAGTCGCGCGTGGCGAAATAGGCATTGCCGATCCAGTACTGCGCAGAAGGCGCGTAGCTGCTGGAAGGATGGGCTTTCAGAAAATCCTGGAATCCGGAAATCGCCCCGGAATAGTTGCCGATCTTGAAAAGGCCGAAAGCCGCCTCGTATTCGGCCGCCTCCCCAGCAGGTTTCGCTTCCGGAACCGGAACTGCGGCAGGAGCCGAAGCCGCGGACGGCGCTGTAACCGCGACAGGGGCCGAGGCAGGAGCGGCCTCGGGAGCAGACGCTTCGCCGGAAGCCTGGGGTTCGAGGCGCCTCAGCCGGGTGTCCAGATCCACGTAGAAGTCCTTCTGGCGCTTCTGCGCGGTATCGAGTCCGTTGCCGAGCTCCTCGATCCTGCCGCGCAACGTGGCGATGTCCGCGCTCTGCGACTGGATCTGGCTCGCCATGTCGACCAGGCTGCCCTGCAGCTTCTGGACCATGGCTTCGAGCTTTTGTATTTCCTGCTGGTTCTCGACGATCTTCTGGCGCGCCACATCGTCGTCGAACAACCCGGCATGGGCCTGGGTCGCGAGCAGGAAAAGAAATGGGAGGAACCGCCTCATGAGGCGGTTCCAGTTCGCATCAAACAGCAATTATTCGCTCTGATAGACGATGTCGGTGCGGCGGTTCTGCGCCCAGGCTTCTTCGTTGTGGCCTGAAGCACGGGGCTTTTCGGAGCCGTAGCTGACCGTCGATACCTGCGCTGCGGAAACGCCTGCGGCTTCCATCAGCTTCTTGACGCTGTCGGCACGACGCTGACCGAGGGCGAGGTTGTACTCGCGGCTGCCGCGCTCGTCGCAGTTACCCTGGAGTTGAACCTTGGCGCTGGCATGGCCGACCAGATACTCGGAGTGGGCCTTGACCATCGGCTTGTATTCGTCCTTGACGATCGACTTGTCGAAGTCGTAATACACGCTGCGATGCGACAGGATGTTGTTCGGGTCGTTGAGCGGGTTGACGGCAACCGCCTGGGTTGTGGCAGCAGCAGGCTTCTGCGCCACGGGTGCAGGCTTCGCTGCTTCCTTGGTCGGCTGGCTTCCGCAGGCTGCAAGCAGGCTTGCGAGAAGCGCGCTGAACATCATTTTTTTCATGGTTATCTCCTTTATTAATTACAAATCAAGAACTCACTTTACAAACGGCCCCCAGGCAGGCTCGCGAATGTCCCCGGACTGCATGGTCAGGCGTTGTTTGATTCCACCATCTGTCGATACGACGGCTAATATACCACGTCCGCCGTAAATGGAAGCATACAAAATGAGCTTCCCGTTGGGGGCGAAAGTCGGCGACTGGTCGAGATCCCCGTCGGTCAAAATCTGGGACTGGCCGGTGGCGAAGTCCTGCTCGGCGACATTGAAGTGCCCGCTGTTGCGCTCGAGATAGATGAAACTCTTTCCATCCGGGCTGTAGTGCGGCGAAACGTTGTAGGTTCCCTCGAAAGTCAGGCGCTCCGCAGGCCCTCCGGAAACCGCGATGCGGTAAATCTGGGGGGAACCTCCCCTGTCGGAAGTAAAGATGAGCTTTTGCCCGTCTGGAGAAAAGCTGGGCTCCGTACTGATTCCGGGAGACGCCTCGACCAGCCTGGGGTTTCCTCCGGCCTCGTTCACGATGTGGATTCTGGAATGCCCGTCCCGGCTCAGGGTGAAGGCGATATCCTTCCCGTCCGGAGACCAGGCCGGCGCGCTGTTGCTTCCCCTGTAGTTCGCCACGATATGGCGCTTGCCGGAAAGCAGATCCTGGACATAAACCACCGCCTTGCCCTGCTCGAAGGAGACATAGGCAATCTTACTGCCGTCAGGCGACCATGCCGGGGAGATGAGGGGGGAGGCAACCGAAACCACGGCCTGCGCCCCGTAGCCGTCGGCGTCGGCCACCTGCAGTTCGAAACGCTTTTCCCGCTTCAGAATGTAGGCGATCTTGGTGCTGAATATCCCCGGGACCCCGGTCATCTGCTGGTAAATGACATCGGCTATCCGGTGCGCAGTCAGCCTGAACTGGTTTTTGGAAACCGTGTAGCTGAATCCGGCGAGCTGAACCTGCTTGGCGACGTCGAGCAGCCTGAAGCGCACTTCGAACTGCCCTCCGGCTGCGGGATAAATGCCGCCGATGACGACCGCATCCGCCCCTTTCGCCTTCCAGATCGGGAAACTGACCTGGGCGATATCGTGGGTCTGATCGCCCCCTGGGTCGACCATCTTGAACATGCCGCAGCGCGCAAGGTCCGCCGCGATCACGCTGGAGACTCCCGGCGCATCGGATTCGAAGGGAACCACGGATATCGGGATCTGATTCTCGCCTCCTCCCACGATCTCGATGGAAAGGGCGGCTGCCGCCGGCCTGCAGAGCATGCAGAAAAGAAGGGCAATGCAAGTCGCAAAGTTTTTCATGTCATTACCGTCATGCCCGCATCGGGCAGGTGAAAAAAATTTTACCTCAAATAGCTTACGCCATTCTTTCATTCGCTGGGCCTGAAATGCAAGTCCAGCGTCCTGAACTCATCGAAAAGCGAGGCGTCCGGCGGCAGCGGCAGGGGGGAAGCCCTCAGGATGGCCCGCTCGACAGCGGCGTCGTAGGCGGGATAGCCGCTCGATTTCACCAGGGTTGCCTTCAATACCTCCCCGTCGGGCAGCAGCACTACGGTAAATTCCGCCTCCGGGTTGCCTTTCAAGTCCGGCGGAACCACCACGAAGCGCTTGATTCTGTTGTGGATCATCGCCTTGTACTTGTCTATCAGGCTGGCCTTGGCGGAAGCGGCCCTTTGCTGCATCATCCTGTTCAGGGCATCGACCTTCTCCTGCTGCGCCTGCCGCATCTGTTTTTCGAGCTTCTGCTTCTGGAGTTCCTTCTGTTTTTCGATCTGCTTCTGCTTGTCCTGCTTCTGCTTCTCGAGTTCCTTCTGCTTCTCTTCCTTCTGCTTCTCGATCTGCTTCTGTTCCTCGAGTTCTTTCTGCTTCTCTTCCTTCCGCTTTTCTTCCCTCAGCTTCTCCTGCTTCAGCTTTTCCTCGCGCGCCTTCCTGAGCGCAATGTCGGGTTTCTCGACTTCAGGCTTTTGCACCGGAGCCGGCGTCGGTTTCGGCGCCGGCTTCGGAGGCGGCACGGGCACGGGCTTCGGAACAGGCCGCGGGGCAGGCTGCGGCGGCGCACTTTGCACTGAGGGAATATCCTGCCAGATATCCGCCTGCAGCACCACGGGCTCGCTTTCCTGCCACCTGAATCCGAATACCAGCACGGCAAGCAGAATCAGGTGGACCGTCACGGCAAGAATCGCCGCGGGAATTTTCCGATCCGTCATTTCGTATAGGGTTTGGCGAGCAGGCCGACTTTCTTCACCTGCTGCCCTTCGAGGATGTCCATGACCTTGATCACCTCCTCGTAGCGCACGGATTTGTCGGCAGATATCACGACCGGTTGATCCGGGTTTTCCTCCTGCTTCCGCTTGATTTCGGAAACCAGTTCGTCTCTGGTCATGTCCTCCAGCGTGCCGGATTTTGACCTGTCCCTGAGGGCGAGCGAGGAGTCCGCCTTGATGATCACTTCCAGCGGAGAAACGGGGGTCTTCAGCGACTGCCCGACCTTGGGCAGATCGATCTCGCCGGGATTGATCATGGGGGCTGTGACCATGAAGATCACGAGCAGCACCAGCATCACGTCGATGTACGGCACGACGTTGATCTGGTTCATCTGGCGGCGCGGCCGCCTGGTTGCGATGCTCACGACCTGCCCGCCTGGCGCTGCAGCACGTTGGAAAGCTCTTCCATGAAGCTGTCGAAGCGGCTGGCGAGCCGGTCCACTTCATGGGAGTAGCGGTTGTAGGCGACCACAGCGGGAATCGCCGCGAAGAGACCGATGGCAGTGGCGATCAGGGCCTCGGCGATGCCCGGGGCGACATGCGCGAGGGTCGCCTGAGCGACGTTGGCAAGGCCCCTGAATGCGTTCATGATCCCCCAGACCGTGCCGAACAGGCCGACATAGGGGCTCACCGAGCCGACCGTGGCGAGGAAAGGCAGGTTGGCTTCGAGGGAGTCCATTTCCCGCTGGTAAGTCGCGCGCATCGCGCGCCGCGTGCCTTCCATCACGGCCCCGTTTTCCATGCCGGGCTGCCTTTTGAGCTTCATGAATTCCCTGAACCCGGATTCGAATATCCGTTCCATGCTGCCCGTCTCGTGCCGCCCCGAGGAGGCGCTCTGGTAGATGGCGTTGAGGTCGGAGCTGCTCCAGAATTCCCGCTCGAAATTGTCGGACTGCCTGTAAGCCTGCCTGATCGAGAACATCTTCATGAAGATGTGCCACCACGACATCAGGGAGACCAGAAGCAGCAGGGCGAGGATGATCTGCACGACGACGCTGGCGTTCGCGATCATGCCTATGAAAGACAAATCCTTGGTGATTTCCATGTTCAGTTTTCCAGTTTTGACCTGATCGCGCCTGGCACGCCGACAGGCTTGAATGTATCGGTAGCGGCGCAGACCAGGCTGACCCTGGCGCTCGCCAGGACATCCTCGCCGCGCTTCACGTCCTGCTTGAAAACCATCAGGCTTCTTCCGGTTTTCTCGATTTCGACGCCCACATCGAGCAGATCGTCGAGAACGGCAGGCCTGAAATAGGTGATTTCAAGGGCGCGCACCACAAAAAAAACCCGATGCTCTTTCATCAGGCCGGCATTCGTGAACCCCAGGCTTCTCAGCCATTCCGACCTCGCCCGCTCCATGAAATCGATGTAGCTGGAGTGGAACACCACCCCTCCCGCATCGGTATCCTGGTAATAGACCCTGACCGGAAGCACAAAATTCAAAGCAATGTCCCTTCGGCAGCGGTCAGCCCGAAATGGCCGTAGGCGGAGAGCGTCGCGATTCTACCACGCGAGGTTCTCTGGATGTAACCCTGCTGGATGAGGTAGGGTTCGATCACGTCCTCGATCGTGTCGCGCTCCTCCCCGATCGCTGCGGCGAGATTGTCGACGCCGACCGGCCCCCCGGAAAACTTCTCGATGATGGCAAGGATCAGTTTCCTGTCCATCACGTCGAACCCGACAGGATCGACATCGAGCATGGAAAGCGCGGCATCCGCCACTTCAGCCGTCACATTGCCGTCCGCCTTCACTTCGGCGTAATCGCGCACCCGCCTCAGGAGCCGGTTCGCGATCCTGGGGGTGCCGCGGGAGCGGCGCGCGATTTCGATCGCCCCGTCGAGAGACATGCGGACATTCAAAAGGGACGCCGACCTTGCCACGATTTTGGCGAGTTCTTCCACCGTGTAGAATTCCAGCCGCGCGACGATGCCGAAGCGGTCGCGCAGCGGATTGGTGAGCATGCCCGCGCGCGTGGTGGCCCCCACCAGGGTAAAGGGGGGAAGATCGAGCTTGACCGAGCGCGCAGCCGGCCCTTCCCCGATCATGATGTCGAGCTGGAAGTCCTCTAAAGCAGGATAGAGGATTTCCTCGACCACCGGGCTCAGCCTGTGGATTTCGTCTATGAAGAGCACGTCGTGGGGTTCGAGATTGGTGAGGAGCGCGGCAAGATCCCCGGCACGCTCCAGGACGGGGCCCGAAGTCTGCCTGAGATTGACCCCCATTTCCCGGCTGATGATGTGGGCGAGCGTCGTCTTGCCGAGACCGGGAGGACCGAAAAGCAGCACATGGTCGAGCGTCTCGCCGCGCAGCCTCGCCGCCTCGATGAAGATCTGCAGCTGCCCCCTGATCCTTTCCTGCCCGACATATTCGTCCAGCAACTTGGGGCGCAGCGCCCGCTCGATCACTTCTTCCTGCGAGGTGGCCGAACCCGATATCAGCCTGTCCGATTCGATCATGCCTGTCCCCTGGAAAGGAGCTTGAGCCCCATCCGGATGCCTTCCTCGGTGGATGCGGCAGGATCGATCTGTTTCACCGCCTGGGCCGCCTCCTTCTCGCTGTAGCCCAGGGCGATCAGCGCATTCAGCACATCGCCTGCGGCCCTCGACGGCAGCACCGCAGGGCCTTCGATCTTGTCGCGCAGTTCGAGCAGAAGCCGCTCCGCGGTTTTCCTGCCCACGCCCGGTATCCTGGTAAGACGCCCCGCTTCCCCGGATTGCACTGCGCCGGCAAGCTCCGCGATGGAAAGCCCGGAGAGCACGGCAAGGGCGAGCTTCGGCCCCACGCCTGAAATTTTCAGAAGCTGCCTGAATACGCGGCGCTCCTCCTGGGTCGAAAAACCGTAAAGGACATGGGCATCCTCCCTGACGGCGAGATGGGTGTAGAGGGAAACCGGTTCGCCTGCGGCGGGAAGGAGGAAGAACGTGCTCATGGGCACGTCGATTTCGTAGCCCACGCCGTTCACGTCGACGAGAATCAGGGGGGGATGCTTTTCGAGTAGCGCTCCGGAAATCCTGCCTATCACGACCTTCTCCTTCCGTAGACCAGATTTCCCGTGTGCGCATGGCAGATCGCGCAGGCGAGCGCATCGGCCGCATCGGCCTGGGGCACGCCGCCGAGATTCAAAAGCCTTTTCACCATTTCCTGAACCTGCTCCTTGGCGGCATGGCCCTGCCCCACGACAGCCTGTTTGACCTGAAGCGCGGTATATTCGGAGACAGGCAGGTCTTTCGACACTGCGGCGCAAATCGCAGCCCCCCTCGCCTGCCCGAGAAGCAAGGTCGACTGCGGATTGACGTTGACGAAAACCTTCTCCACCGAAACTTCCGTGGGAGCGTGAAGCGCGATCACTTCCAGAAGCCCCTCCAATATCGACTTCAATCTCGCGGGCAATTCGCCGTCCGGCGTCCTGATGCAGCCGCTCGCGACATAGTCGAGCTTCGAGCCGTGCCTGTCCAGGATGCCAAAACCCGTCACGCGCAAACCCGGATCGATGCCAAGTATCCTCACTCTTTCCTTCATGGCTGTTCTCGACGGGTTTCAGAGCAGGCTAATTTGCGCAAGCAAGTTATGCCGTAACTAAACCCCGTCACCCTGAGTCCCGGATCGATCCCCAGGATGCGCATCTCAGTCCTCGATCACCGCCGTGGTATAGACTTCCTGCACGTCGTCCAGATTCTCCAGGGCATCCAGCAGCTTCTGCATTTTGAGCGCATCCTCTCCCGAAAAAACCGTTTCGTTCTCCGCGCGCATCGTCACATCCGCATGCTCCGGTCTGATTCCGGCAGCCTCCAGCGCCGCCTTCACCGCCCCGAAATCCTGCGGAGAAGTGATCACCTCGAAGCTGCCGTCATCATGGCTCATCACGTCTTCCGCCCCGGCGTCCAGCGCGACTTCGAAGAGTTTTTCCTCATCCGTTTCGGGAGAAAAGATCAGCTGTCCGCAATGCCTGAAGAGAAAGGCAACCGAGCCGTCCGTGCCGAGATTTCCCCCGTGCTTGGTGAAGGCGTGGCGCACGTCGGCAACCGTCCTCACCCGGTTGTCGGTCAGGCAGTCGACCATCACGGCAGCCCCGTTGATGCCGTACCCCTCGTAGCGGATTTCCTCGTAATTGACGCCTTCCATGTCGCCCGTGCCGCGCTTGATCGCGCGCTCGACATTGTCTTTGGGCATGTTGTTGTCGTAAGCCTTGTCGACTGCCAGCCTGAGCCTCGGATTGGAAGCGACGTCGCCCCCCCCGAGCTTCGCCGCAACGGTGATTTCCTTGATGAGCCGGGTGAATATCTTGCCGCGCTTGGCGTCGGTCGCCGCCTTCTTGTGCTTGATGTTCGCCCATTTGGAATGTCCTGCCATAATGCTTTCCCGAATCAAAATTCGATTTTACCACCTTTGCCCTGCAGGGGCTCAGGCCGAAATGCGCCAGGCGATCTTTCCGCCGGCCCTGAGCGGAATCAGCGATTCGCCCCCGAAAGAGTAGGATTGCGGCACATCCCATTCTTCCCTGGAGAGAACGATCTTTTTCCCGTTTCTCGGCAGGCCGTAAAAATCCGCGCCGTGAAAACTGGCGAAGGCTTCCAGCCGGGGAAGCGCGCCGGCCTCTTCGAAAGCTTCCGCATAGAACTCGATTCCCCCATGGGAAGTGTAGATTCCGGCGCAGCCGCAGGAAGATTCCTTGGCGGATTTCGAATGCGGGGCGCTGTCCGTGCCGAGGAAGAATTTCGGATTCCCCGATATGGCGGCTTCCAGCAGCGCCTGCCTGTGGGTTTCCCGCTTCAATACCGGCAGGCAGTAATGGTGCGGCCTGATTCCGCCGGAAAAGAGCGCATTCCTGTTCATCAGCAGGTGGTGCGCGGTGAGGGTCGCACCGACATTGTTCTCCTTCACGAATTCGACCGCATCCCTTGTGGTGATGTGCTCGAAAACGACTTTCAGCTTCGGGTGGCGCTGCATGAGGGGGGCGAGCACCCGGTCGATGAATGCCTTTTCCCTGTCGAACACGTCGACAAGCGGATCGGTGACTTCTCCGTGCACCAGGAGCGGCATGCCGCATTCCGACATGGCCTCCAAAACGTCGCTGCATTTCCGGATGTCGGTGACTCCCGAATCGGAATTGGTGGTGGCTCCTGCGGGATAGTATTTGACCGCATGCACGATGCCGCTCTTTTTTGCCCTGCCTATTTCTTCGGGGGAAGTGTTGTCGGTAAGGTAGAGCGTCATCAGGGGCTCGAAATCGATGCCGTCTGGCAATGCATCGACAATTCTTTGCCTGTAGGCAGCGGCATCCGAAGTATTCAATACGGGCGGCTTCAGGTTCGGCATGACGATGGCGCGGCCGAAACGGATCGTGGTGTGATGCAGCACGTCCCGCATTGCGGCTCCGTCCCGCAGGTGAAGATGCCAGTCGTCGGGCTGGGTGAGGGTCAGCATTATCGCTTCTCGATGACAAAGCGTCATTTTACTACCGAATGAGCGATCCCGGAAAAGATGCCCTAAACAACCCTACAGCCCCCCGCTCCCCCGGTGACCGACCGCAATGTCGTCAGGCAGGCGGACTCCGCCGTTCACGATATGCAGGGAACTGAGAGCTGAGCTTCGGCGTGGAGTCGTGCACCGATCCTGCCGAACGGGCGATGCGAGCCGCTTACCTGCGTCAGGTTGAAAGCCGCCCCACGCTCGATGTTTCGGGCCGCACAGCCGCATCCTTTGGCGTACTTGCGGCTGCCGTCAAGCAGGCAGGCAGATCGCCGCGCCCTCGCTACAACGATCTGTGGGTGGCCGCGCAGGCCATCGAACATGGCTATACGCTCCTGACCCTCAATGCGGCGGACTTTTCCGGTCTTCCCGGATTGAAGCTCGCGACGCTTCCGCACGACCCGGCTTCGTCACACGTTCCCGCAAATGTTGTCAATTGACAACCTTGCTTATCGCTGCTATCCTGGATCATGCAAAGAACCCCGCACCCGAACAAGGAAATAGAAACGGCCCTGAAATATGCCGAAAGCCTCGGCTGGCGCGTCGAAGCCGGAGGTTCCCATGCATGGGGAAGAATATATTGCCCCTACAACGACAAGGAATGCAGGTGCGGCGAATTCTGCATTGCCAGCATATGGAGCACCCCGAAGAATGCCGGAAATCATGCGAGGCAAATCAGGCGGGTTGTGGACAACTGCAAGTATTTGAAGAACAGAGGCCAGGAATGAAAGATTACGATTTCACGCTGAAATTTGCATTGAATCGCACGGGCGAAGAGCTGGATGCCGTCGTCGGCAGGCTCGGGCAGGAAGGCTGCGGCGATGCGCTGGTCGGAATCGGACAGGCAGGCCGCATTGCGCTCGATTTCACCCGATCGTCGGAATCGGCACATGATGCGCTGCTCAGCGCGCTGAGGGATGTGAAAAATGCAGCTCCCGATGCGAAACTGATCGAGGCTGCTCCAGACCTGGCCGGTCTTTCCGATATCGCCGACATCCTCGGCTTTTCCAGGCAGAACATGAGAAAGCTGATGCTTGCCCATAGCGCCACATTCCCACTTCCGGTCCATGAGGGGAACCCATCGATCTGGCATCTTTCCCAGGTTCTGGAATGGCTGAGGGAGAGGGGATACGAAATCGACGCAGAGCTGATCGAAACCGCCTCAACCTGCATGCATTTCAACGTCGCCAACGAAATGCTGAAGGCACCCGGTATCAAGAATGATGTCCTGGCGCTCGTCGCGTAATGTCACGGCCGCTCCCAGGGTTCGACATCGCCTTCGACCACGGTGAAGATGGGGTGCGTCTCCTGCGCCTCGATGTTCCGCCATTTCTGGAAAAGATCAAGGATGAGCGACGAGCGATACGCAGGCGAATTCAAGTGCGACTGTTTTTTGATTGAAAAAGTGCCGCGATCCGGAATAACCGCTGCAGGTTCCTTGACTTTCTTCCAACTGTAGCGTAAAAGACCATTGTGATTGGCTTCAAGGTTTTATGCGGTCTTTGTCGTATGCGGTCTTGAAACCTGGTCATCGATTCGGGTTTCTCCCGGTTTTTTTACTACGGCAAGGATATAAAAGTTATGGCAACAGGTACAGTAAAGTGGTTCAACGATTCCAAGGGCTTCGGTTTCGTGACCCCGGACGACGGCAGCGAAGATCTTTTCGCGCATTTTTCCGCAATCAACATGGACGGCTTCAAGACGCTCAAGGAAGGCCAAAAAGTGAGCTTCGAAGTCACCCAGGGCCCCAAGGGCAAGCAGGCTTCCAACATCAGGGCAGCCTGACCTTCCGGGTCTGAAATGAAGCCCGTCACCTGAAAGGGTGACGGGCTTTTTAACTCGACGACGCATCCTATCCCGGCAAGTATTGACAGGCCCTGACAGGGAGAACATCATCCGGAATCGATTCACCGCGCAATGGCTTTTCGGGGCATCCGTCCTGCTGCTTGCGCTCTGGCTGATCCACAGTTACATCCCTGCCCTCGCCTGGGCGGGCATCATCGCCCTGGCAAGCTGGCCGCTCTACGGAAAATTCGTCGCCCGTCTGCCGGCGAAAGCAAAGCGCTGGGCGCCGCTCCTTTTCACATCGCTCGTTGCGCTGCTTTTTCTCGGCCCGCTCGCCTACATCCTGCTCGTTCTGGGCGGAGAAATGAGCCTGCTCGCCAGACTGCTTCTCGAAGCTCAGACGCATGGGCTGGCTCCCCCCGCCTGGGTGGAGCGCATTCCTTTCGCGGGAGCATCGATCCTCTCCTGGTGGAACGGGGTTCTGGCAAACCCCGGAGGCTTTTCCTCCTGGTTCCAGAAAATCGGGGAGGGAGCGGTTCTCGGCTGGGTCAAATTGTTCGGCGCGGAAATGCTGCACCGCTTCCTGATCCTGCTGTTCGCCCTGCTCTCGCTCTTTTTCCTCTACCGGGACGGCGAAATGCTCGGCATGCGCCTGCTCTCTTTGATCCAGAAGCACCTCGGGCAGTCCGGAACGCATCATGCGAAGCGCGCGGTGGACACCATACGCGGCACGGTCAACGGGCTCATCCTGGTGGGACTGGCGGAAGGCATCCTGCTCGGTCTGGCCTACTGGATTGCGGGGCTCCCCTCCCCCGCACTCTGGGGCGCGCTCACGGGGCTCTTGGCCGTCATTCCTTTCGGCATGCCCGCCCTTTACGGCGCAGCCTCGCTGATCCTTTTCGCGGAAGGTGACCAGACCATGGCGCTCGCCATCCTGATCTGGGGAACGCTGGTCATGCTCGTCTCGGACCATGTGGTGAGGCCCATGCTGATCGGCGACTCGGCGAAGCTCCCCCTGATCTGGATTCTTCTCGGCATCCTGGGCGGAATAGAGACGCTCGGCCTGCTGGGCATTTTCCTCGGACCTGTCGTCATGGCGACACTGGTATCGCTCTGGCGCGAATGGACCCATGTTCGAGATCATTCTGTTTGAGCCGGAAATCCCGCCGAACACCGGCAACATCATCCGGCTGTGCGCCAATTCCGGGACAATCCTCAACCTGGTCGAGCCGCTCGGCTTCAAACTCGACGACAGGCAGCTGAGAAGGGCCGGGCTCGACTACCACGAATTCGCAAACATCAGGGTCCACTCCGACTGGGAATGCTGCATGGCGCATTTCGCGGGAAGGCGGCTTTTCGCATTGACCACCAAAGGTAAAGTGCGGCACGACCGCGTTTCCTGGCAGCCGGGCGACGTCTTCGTTTTCGGACCGGAATCGAGGGGGCTTCCGGAATCCGTGCTCGATGCTTTCGATGACGAGCACCGCATCAGGATTCCGATGCTTCCCCACAGCCGCAGTCTCAATCTTTCCAATTCTGCAGCGGTGGTGATTTTCGAGGCATGGCGCCAAACGGGTTACGCAGGGGGGGGATGACTATCGCCCATCGGGGTTATTTTCCCGTTCAAATGAAAGGGCTACAGTCAGTCAGGATTCGGCTGCTGGCTTTCACCTAACTTCGAACGGGGATCAAATGAGCGCGATATGGAAAGGTTTTGCAGGACTCTTGCTGGCACTGGTACTTGGCGCGGCGCATGCCGACGATACGCTTTTGAAGCCCTTCATCCTGGGCTCGAAGGGGCCGGGGGAACTGGCTGCAAAAACGGATGCAGCCAAAAATGCGCTGGCAGCCCAGGGTTTCACCCTGGTCGGCAGCTACACGCCCTATCCCGACACCACGATACTGGTGGTGACGAACGACGAACTCAAGAAGAATGCCGCCCAGTCCGAGCACGGCGGCTTCGGCGCGATGGAGCGCGTTTCCGTCGTCAAGACTCAGGGACAGGTGCAGATTTCCTACACCAACCCGGTTTACATGGCGAATGCCTACCGCATGCAGGGGGACCTCAAGGATGTCGCCTCGAAAATGCAGGCAGCCCTGGGCAGGACGGAGGAATTCGGGGCGAGGGGGCTCACCGCAGCGCAATTGCGCAAGTACCATTACATGTTCGGCATGGAATATTTCAACGAGCCCAGCACGCTTGCCGAATACGGCAGCTACAACGACGCGGTGAAAGCCGTTGAAGCAGGGCTTGCAGCGGGCAGGGGCGGCGTCACCAAGGTCTACCGGATCGACATCCCGGGCAAGCAGGAAACGGTTTTCGGCGTGGCGATGAAGGGTACCGGGGATAACAGGTACATGGACGACCAGTACATCATGAGCGAAATCGACTTCAAGGATCTCAAGTCGGCCGCGCATCTTCCCTACGAAATGCTGGTATCCGGAAACAAGGTTTATGCGCTCTACGCGCGCTTTCGCATCGCCATCGACTTCCCCGATCTTTCCATGATGGGAGCCCACAGCTTCATGAACATCATGAGTTCTCCGGAGGCGATCCGCAAGGCGCTCGTTCTGGCCGCCGGGGGCAAACCTTAAAGAAGCCCCGCTTCAGTTCTCGGGCTTGGGATCGCGCTTCATGAGTTCTTCCACCGCATCCCCGGCAGGGACTCCCTCATAGAGCACGGAACATACCGCCTGCGTGATGGGCATGTCGACATCGAGGCTTTGTGCAAGGCTTGCGACTTCCCTCGCGGTATAAACCCCCTCCGCAGTCGACCCGAGTTGCGCGAGTATGAGTTCCAGCGGCTTGCCTTTGGCGAGGAGCATGCCCACCGTCCGGTTCCTGGAAAGATCCCCGGTGCAGGTCAGGGTGAGATCCCCCACGCCCGACAGGCCCAGGAAAGTTTCGAGCCTGCCGCCGAGCTTCAGCCCAAGGCGGGTGATTTCGGCAAGTCCACGGGTGATGAGCGCGGCCCGCGCATTGGCTCCCAGCCCCAATCCGTCGGAAATGCCGGAAGCGATCGCCATCACGTTCTTGACCGCTCCGCCGACTTCCACCCCGACCAGATCCGTGCTGGAATAGACCCTGATACGCTGACTGTGCAGAGCTGCCGCCATGTCGGATGCGAAAGCGGGATCGTTCGAGGCAAGCGTCAATGCAACCGGCAGCCCTTCCGCGACCTCCCTGGCAAAGCTGGGACCGGAAAGGGTGCCGACGGGGGCGATGTCGTCGTATTCCTCGATGGCGACCTGATGCGGGAGCTTGGAAGTCCCCGCCTCGAATCCCTTGGAAACCCAGATGACGGGAAGCTTCAGACCGGATGCCGCAATCTTCCGGAAGGTATCCCTGAGGCTGGCCATCGGAACGGCGATCAGGAGGAGATCGGCATCCCCGATCGCCTCGTTCAGATCGTTCGAAAGGAGAATGCTCCGGGGCAGCACGAAAGGATCGAGATTGCGCCTGTTGATCCGGGTCGAGACCATATCCCGGTAATGGGAAGGATCCCTGACCCAGAGCGTCACCTGGTGGCGGGAAGAAAAACCGATCGCGAGGGCCGTTCCCCATGCGCCGGCCCCGAGAATGGCAATCTTCATCCGCCCCAGACCTGGCTCGCCTTCACAAATCCGCCCTGGCCGTCCTGGTGCTGCACACCGATCCAGCCATTGGCAGGCGGCGCAGAAATCTCGAGCAGCACCCCGTTCCCGGCCTGAAACACGAGCGGCGAGTCATCGGAGGCGGCCTGCCTGATGTCCGCAACCGGAACCGAAACCAGCGCATAATGCTTGTCCCCGAGCAGGGATTTTTCCACCCAGAACAGCTTGCCGGTTTTGTCGCGCACCTTCACCCAGTTTTTCAGGACCACCATCTTTTCGAGCGGATAATGCGGGCTCAGCACGAAAAGCTTTTTCGCCTTCATGGAGGGCGCATCGTAAAGTATCGCAGGCTGATCCCCGACGGAAACGAAATCCTGGGCAAGCGCTGCCCCGCAGAATCCGAACAGAAGCAGGAAAACGATGCGGCTCATTTCAGTGCGTTTGGTGCTCTTGCTCTTGCTCGGCCTGCGCCTGCTGGCGCTGCTGATAAAGCGCCTCGAAGCTCATCGGGCTCAGGATGACCGGCAGGAAGCCCGCGCGCGTAATCACGTCGGAAACCGTTTCCCTCGCATAAGGGAAAAGGATGTTGGGGCAGGTGATGCCGAGTATCGGCTCGACGTCGCCAGCGGGGATATTCTGGATCTGGAAGATGCCGGCCTGCGCGACTTCAACCAGGAAAAGCGTCTTCTCGGTGAGTTTCGCCGTGACGGTGACGGTCAGGATGGCCTCGTAAACATTCTCCGCAACCGGCTTTCCCTCGGTATGGAGCTGGATGTCGATCTGGGGCGATTCGCGCTCCAGGAATATCTGGGGGGCATGGGGGATTTCGAGGGAGAGATCCTTGACGTAAATCTTCTCTATCGCAAATACGGGTTGCTGTGCTTCGCTCATCATCATTCCTGTTCTAACAGTTCGTTTAATTTTCCGGCACGGTCGAGCGCCGCGAGATCGTCATAGCCGACGACATGATAATCCATGATGTAGATCTGCGGAACGGTGCGTCTGCCGGTTTTTTCCACCATTTCGGCCCTGATTGCAGGATCGAGATCGACCCTGATCTTTTCGATCTCGGTCACGCCCTTCGATTTCAAAAGGCGCTCTGCCATCACGCAATAGGGACACACGGCAGTGCAGTACATCCTGATCCTGGGCATGCTATTTCTCCACCGGAAGTTTGGCGCCCTCCCAGGAGAGCATCCCCCCCTTGAGGTTGTGGACCTTGCCGAAACCGCGCTTCGACAATAACACACAAACGCTGGACGATCTAGCGCCGCTTCTGCAGTAGACGACGATCGGCCTGTCCCTGAGATTTTCGATCTCGCCGATTCGCTCGTTCACCTTTCCGGACGGGATATGCTTCGCATTGTACAGATGCCCGGCAGCATATTCGTGATGCTCGCGCACGTCGAGGATGGCGGCATCCTGATGATTGATCAGATTGACCGCTTCGACGGTGTCGATTTCCGGAAAATTGACGAACAGTTTTCTGAAATAAGGCCAGAGCAGCATGAGTCCGCTGCCCAATGCCGCCAGAAAAAGCGGCAGATTACTGGTGATGAAATGCAAAATTTCGCTCCTTCAGTTTCAATTTCACTTCCTCGACGAGAGGTTCGAATTTCCCCGGATCTTTCTCGGCCAGACCGGAATAAAGATCCAGGGCATCCTCGAGCAGATCGGGATCCGACCAAGCCGCCCGCCTGATTTCCAGCTTCGCCGCGCTTTCCCTGCCGGCAAGCGCGAGCAGCGCGGCGCGCCTGTAGACCAGCATTCCGGAGGGCGAGAAATGCAGCGCCCGGCGGCTCAATGCGAGCTTGCCGTCGAGGTTTGTTTCATCGACAGGCACCATCTCGGCCATCGGGTATTCGACATAGGGAGCAAGCAGCGTTCCCTTCCTGAAGCGGTAAAGCGCATCGTAAAGCGCAACCGGTTTGAGGGACGGCTTTCCGTTATGATAACTTGGGTAGAGCAATCCTTCCAAATCGAGATAGTCCCTCATCAGCCCCGCCACAAAATAGCTTCCGGCGGCCAGCAGGAGAATCATGACGCCCTGCGCGCAAGGCAGGCGCAGCGAGCGGGCCTCCCCCATGCCGAGAAAAAGCATGAAAATCCCGAGAAAATGCGCATACCAGAGGGGGTATTCGTCCAGGCTGTGCAGCGCGATGACCAGCAGCACCGCGAAAAGCCACCAGGCATGGATGTCGAATGCGATATCGATGCGCTTCGCCCAGAAGAAAATCCCCCCGAATACCAGCAGGGTTCCTGCAAGCCCCATCTCGGCAAGCAGATGAAATGCAATGTCATGGGCATTGCTGTAAAGCCCGGTGATCTGCGGATCGTTGAATACCGGCCCGTACCCGAAATGATGCCAGGCGAACTGGCCGAAGCCGACCCCGAGCAGGGGCGCCTTGAGGAACATCATCCAGGCTTCGCGCCAGAGATAGAACCGGATGCCGCTGTCCCTCCCGATGACCAGCAGCCTGTCCCCGGAAGTCAGGGCGCCGTGTCCGCTCAAAAAAGAGAAATGGGCCAGAAACTGCATCAAGGCGAAGGAAGGCATCAGGGAGAGCGCACCAATCAGCAGCACCCTGTTCCCATCCTTCCTGTAATGGAGCAGCGAAAGCAATGTCAGCACACCGAGATAGAGCCATGCGCTCCTGGAGCCGCTCAGGGCGAGCATGAACAGCAGAAATCCTCCCAGCGGCAATGCGGCAAGCCGGTGGATTTTTTTGGTTGCCGCAAGATAAAGCAGGGACGCTATGGCAAGCGCCATGTAATCGGAGAAATGGTTCTGCTGGGCAAGGTTGCCGTAAACGGCTTCCGAGGCATCGGGCGTGACGAAGGCACCGAAGGCAGCGTGATCGAAATAGTGCTGCAGCACTGCGGCGACTCCGCTCGCCAATCCCCCGGCCAGAATGAACCAGGCCAGGGTCCGGGCGATTTTTTCCAGCCCGAATTCGCCTTTAAGCGCATAGCCCAGCATGGCCAGCAGGGCTCCCCAGACGAGATAAAGCGAGGCCAGGGCAGCCTGCTGGGGATAAGTTATCCTGCCGAGGGCGAACTGCAGCCAGACGAGCAGCAGCAGGGAAAGCGGAACGAGGGATACCAGGGGGAACTTCGAGAGCCGCCTGTAATTGCAGGCGAGCGCGCTAAGCCCCAGGAAAGCTGCGACCCACTCGGTATAGAAATCGGTGATGGGATAATAATGCTTCCACTGCAGGAAGGGCATAACCCCCATCAGTCCGACGAGAATCAGACTGAGGCGTGACCAGGAAGCCTGGTTCAACAAGCATCCCTGACGCCGAACTTCCTGAGGATGTTCTCCAGGGGACAGAAGCGGGTGAATCCGCTCTGGAACAGGTTGAGTCCGACGAAAGCGGTGAACCAAAGCCATTTCGAGTTCATGAAAAACGGGCTGCCTTCCGCGCCGAGCGCCAGGGACACCATGACGAAAAATCCGGCGACAATTCTAACGATTCGGTTGGTGTTCATCAATATTGCTCCTTAGTTTGAATTAAGTTTTATCAATTTTCCTGTAGGACAGGGCGTAATACAGCACCGGGATCACGACCAGGGTGAGAATGGTCGAAACCAGTATGCCGAAAATCAGGGAGATGGCGAGTCCGTTGAAAATGGGATCATCCAGGATGAAGAACGCCCCTATCATCGCGGCAAGCCCGGTCAGCAATATGGGTTTGGCGCGCGTCGCTGCGGCTGCGATCACCGCTTCCTGAAAGTCCACTTCTTCGGCGACCTGCAGGTTGACGAAATCGACCAGCAATATCGAGTTCCTGACGATGATGCCGGCGAGCGCGATCATGCCTATCATCGAGGTCGCGGTGAACTGGGCGCCCAAAAGGGCATGCCCCGGCATCACGCCGATGATGGTGAGCGGAATCGGCGCCATGATCACGAGCGGAACGAGATAGGACCTGAACTGCGCCACGACCAGAAGATAGATAAGCACGAGCCCGACGCCATAGGCGATGCCCATGTCCCTGAAAGTCTCATAGGTGACCTGCCATTCGCCGTCCCATTTCACGGCATAACCGGCATAGGGATCGACGGGCTGGTGGATGAAATATTCTTTCAGGATGCCCCCTTGCGGGAGCTTCATGCCGAGGATTTTCGAGCGGATATCGAACATGCCGTAGAGCGGGCTGTCGATCTTGCCGGTCATGTCTCCGACCACGTAAACCACGGGAAGCAGATCCTTGTGGTAAATCGTCTTCTCGCGCGGCACATGCTCCACTGCGACAAGATCCGAGAGGGGAATCATCTCCCCGCTCCTCGAGCGCACTTCCAGCTTGAGCAGGTCGTCGAGATTGCCCTTTCTGTCCGAGGGCAGCGCCACCCTGACGGGAATTTCATACTTCGCATTCAGGGTGTGCACAGGCGTGACGTTCTCACCGGAGAGCCCCATCTTCATCACCTCGACGATGTCCTTCTGCGCAACGCCTCTCAAGGCCGCCTTGTTCTGCAGCACTTTCAGGGTGATTTTCCGGGCATCGGCATCGACGCTGTCGTCTATCCCGACAATGCCGGGCGTCTGCGCAAATGCGGCCTTCACCTTTTCAGCCACCTCGATCTGCCCGGCATAATCCGGGCCGTAAACTTCGGCAACCAGCGGTGACATGACCGGAGGCCCCGGCGGTACTTCGACGATCTTGGTCTTCGCGCCGTATTTTTTGGCGATTTGCGCAATCGGGGCGATCACGCTTGATGCGATCTCGTGGCTCTGCCTGCTCCGCTTGTGCTTGTCCAGAAGATTGACCTGGATGTCGCCGTATTCCGGACCGTCCCTGAGATAATACTGACGCACCAGTCCGTTGAAATTGATCGGCGCGGCAGTGCCCGCATAGGCTTCGTAATCGGTGACTTCGGGAACTTTGGCGATATAGGCGCCTATCTCGTGCAATACCCTGGAGGTGTCTTCGAGAGGGGTACCGACAGGCATGTCGACCACGATCTGGAACTCGGACTTGTTGTCGAAAGGCAGCATCTTGAGCACGACGAGCTTCACTGCGGCGAGCGACACCGCGAGCAGAATCAGGACCACGATCCCGATCAGGAGCAGCTTCCTGTTCCTGCTCCCCTCCTCCTTCCTCAGAAACGGAGTGAGCTTTGAGGAAAAGAAGGCCCCGATCCTGTCATGCCCCGATTCCTGATGGACATGCTTGCCCGCCAGCCTGAAGGCGAGCCAGGGGGTCACGATAAAGGCGATGGCGAGGGAAATCAGCATGCCGATGCTCGCGTTGATCGGTATCGGGCTCATGTAGGGACCCATCAGCCCGGTCACGAAAGCCATGGGCAAAAGCGCCGCAATCACGGTCAGGGTGGCGAGGATGGTGGGGCCGCCCACTTCGTCCACCGCCTCGGGAATGATCTCGGACAAGGGCGCTTCGGAGAGAAGCCGCCTTCTGTGGATGTTTTCCACCACCACGATTGCATCGTCGACCAGTATCCCTATCGAAAATATCAGCGCGAACAGGGAAACCCGGTTCAGAGTGAAACCCCAGGCCCAGGATGCGAAAAGCGTGGCGAACAGGGTGAGCATCACCGCGACGCCGACGATCACGGCTTCGCGGCGGCCCAAAGCGATCCATACCAGCACCACCACGGACGTGGTGGCGAAGATGAGCTTCTCGATCAGCTTGATTGCCTTGTCGTTGGCCGTCACTCCGTAATCCCGCGTCACCGTGACTTCCACGTTGGAGGGAATCACGCTGCCCTCGAGCTGTCCGATTCTTTCGATCAGCTGCTTCGCCACCGTGACCGCATTTTCACCCGGCTTTTTCGAAATGGCGAGGGTCACCGCAGGATGCTCGCCCGGTTTGCCGCCTATCCACACATAATGCTCGGGCTGGTCCGGGCCGTCCACGACTTGTGCCACATCGCCCATGAAAATCGGTCTGCCGTCCTGTACCCCAACCACGAGGCGTCTCACGTCGTCGCTGGAAGTGAGAAAGGTGCCGGTCTGGACCAGCACCTCCCGATTGTCCCTGATCAGATTCCCGGAAGGCTGGGATGCATTGGAAAACTGCAGCGCGTCTCTCAGGTCTTCCGCCGAAAGATGGTAGGCGTTCATCCTGTCCGCATCCATCAGCACCCTGATCATGTGCCTGGGGCCACCTATGGTCTTGACTTCCCTGACGCCTGCCACGCGCTTCAGTTCGATTTCCGCGGAATGTGCAACCTGCTCGAGTTCGAAGGCGCCCTCATTGCTGTTTTTGGTCCAGAGGGTGAACGTCAGGATCGGAACATCGTCTATCCCTATCGGCTTGATGATCGGTTTGGAGACCCCCAGATAGGGGGAGACCCAGTCTTCATGGGAATTGATCGTATCGTACAGCTTGACGAGCGACTGTATCCGATCCTCGCCGACCTTGAACTGCACGGTGAGAACAGCCATCCCGGGGCGGGACACCGAATAGACATGATCGATCCCGGCGATCTGGGAAAGCACCTGCTCGGCGGGAGTGGCAACGAGATGCTCGACGTCGCGCGTGGAAGCCCCGGGAAAGGGAATGAACACGTTCGCCATGGTGACGTTGATCTGCGGCTCCTCTTCCCGCGGCGTCACGATCACAGCAAAAAGCCCGAGCAGCACCGCGACCAGCGCGATCAGCGGAGTCAGCTGGGAATGCAGGAAAAACTTGCTGATGCGTCCCGAAATGCCCATGTCATTGCGCGCTTCTGCTTATCCCGGCCCTGACCGGGTCAAGCGCAATGGTTTCGCCCTCGACCAGCCCGGCCAGGACCTCGACTTCGCTGCCCGAGGTCTCGCCGAGCCGCACCTGGCGCAGTTCGTACCTGCCGCCCGATCCAATCACGTAAACTGCAGTGACTTCGCTGCGCCTCAGCACGGAGGAGGCCGGAATCAGGAGCTTCCTGGCGCGCCCGATGTCGAATTGCGCTCTTGCGAACATGCCGGGATAAATGCCTTCCGTATCGGGAGGGAACTGCAACCTGACCTGAGTGGTATGGGTCAGGACATTGGCCGCAGGCAACACCGTGACGGATGCGGCTCTTACCGTTTTTCCCTCTTCCAGGAGAATCAGCGCGCCGTCCTTCAGATTACCGCTTACCGCATCCAGCCTGTCCTGAGGAATGCTCACCGTGAGCCGGAGCTCCCGGGGATCGAACCCCGTCATAAGCTGTTTCCCGGGATAAGCCATTTCCCCGACTTCGACATGACGGGCGGCGACAACTCCGCTGTAGGGCGCAACCACCGTGGCATAGCTCTCGGTATTGGCGGCAATGCCGACGTTGGCGCGACGTGCATCGACCCTGGATTTGGCAGCCTCGAATTCCGCCTTCGCCTTGTCGAGCGCGGCCTGGCTCACGAACTTGCGCTCGAATAGATGCCGGGTGCGCTCGTAGGTAGCCTTGGCGTTCTCGAAAGAGGCCTGCGCTTCGGCAAGCTGCGCACGGCTCTCGTTAAGGGCATGACTGACTTCGGTTGCATCGATTTTGACGAGAACCTGGCCTTTCTTGACCCTTTCCCCGACATCGAAATTGACCGCGGCGACCCTGCCCGAAATCTGCGCAGAAACGGTAGCCTGCCTGGCGGCTTCCACCACACCTTCCGCAGAATAGGTCAAGGGCACGTCGGCATAACGGACCTGGACGGTCTCCGCCGCCTGGGCGGAGGAAACCAGAAACAACAGAAAGAAGAACGATCTGATCACGCAAGCACCCCCTTGAAGGAATATTAGTGTAATCTAATATTTAGGGATCTGCAACAGGAAGCGCCCCTGGAACTCTATGCCGCCATATTGCAGAAAACGTCTCGCATCATCTTGATCAACTGAAGAACACGGGCATCCCCAATCCGATAATAGACCTTGTTGGCATCCTTGCGCGTCTTGAGAACGCCCTTGTCCCTCAGAATGGCGAGATGCTGCGAAATGTTGCTTTGCGAGGTTCCGACGCTCTCAACAATGTCCTGCACGCTGACTTCCTGCTCTCCGAGAATACACAATATCTTGAGGCGCAGGGGATGGGATATGGCCTTCATGGAGCGCGAAGCCTGCTCGATCACTTCGTCCTGCCCCATCATTTCGTGAAGGAAATCAATCTGGCTTTTCATGAGAGTGCCCACGCTAGTGTATGATCAACGAAATAGAATAAAATAAAGATTTTCAACCGTCCAGAGAAATAGATGAGCCTATCGAAGAAACTTGCGCAGAACGAAGCGATGACGCCCGTTCTGCTTCTGATACTGGATGGGATCGGTTGCCGTGCGGAGCAGGAAAACAACGCAGTCGCGCTTGCAAAAAAGCCCAACCTGGACAAGCTGTGGGCCGATTACCCGCACACCCGTCTACAGGCATCCGAATCCTCCGTCGGCCTTCCCAAAGCCCAGATGGGCAATTCTGAGGTCGGGCACCTCAACATCGGGGCGGGACGCATCGTCTACCAGGAACTGACCCGCATCGACCTTGCCATAGAAACCGGCGAATTCTTCACCAATCCCACGCTCGGGCACGCGATCGACACCGCGCTCGAAAAGGGAAGCGCACTGCACATCATGGGACTGCTCTCGCCGGGCGGCGTTCACAGCCACGAAGCCCATATTCACGCCATGCTGGAAATGGGCGCGAAAGCCGGAGTCGGGCAGATCTACCTGCACGCCTTCCTGGACGGCAGGGATACCCCGCCCAAGAGCGCGGCATCCTCACTGGAAGCCTTCGAGGAAAAATGCAGGGCGCTCGGAAAAGGAAAAATCGCTTCCATCATCGGGCGCTATTACGCGATGGACAGGGACAAGCGCTGGGAGCGCGTGAGCATCGCCTACGACCTCATCACCCAGGGCATCGCGGAATATCATTTCGACGATTCTGCAAAAGCGCTAAAGGCCGCCTACGACCGGGGAGAAACCGACGAATTCGTGCATGCGACCGCCATCCACGGGAGCGGGGAAAATCCGGTCAGAATGATGGACGGCGATGTCGTCGTCTTCATGAACTATCGCGCAGACAGGGCAAGGGAAATCACCAGTTGCCTGACTGCACAGGACTTCCAGGGATTCGAGCGCAGCCATTTCCCCGGAATTTCGTTCGTCATGCTGACCCATTACGGAGACGAATTCCCCCTCCCCACCGCCTACCCCCCCGAGCGCATCGAGAACTGCTTCGGAGAATACCTGTCCAGTCAGGGACTCGCCCAGCTCAGGATCGCCGAAACCGAAAAATATGCGCATGTCACCTATTTCTTCAATGGCGGCAGGGAAGAACCCTATCCGGGGGAGGACAGGATCATGGTGCCTTCGCCGAAAGTCGCGACCTACGATCTCAAGCCTGAAATGAGCGTTTTCGAAGTGACGGAAAAACTCGAAGAAGCGATCGGCAGCCGGAAATACCAGGCGATCATCTGCAACTTCGCCAACGGCGACATGGTCGGGCACACCGGGAATCTGATTGCTGCAATACGCGCAGTGGAGGCAATGGATGCATGCATCGGTCGCGTCGTCGACGCGATGCAGCGCATCGGGGGAGAAGTGCTGATCACGGCAGACCACGGCAATGCGGAAATGATGAAGGATCCGCTCACCCTGCAGCCCCATACCGCGCATTCCCTGAATCTGGTGCCTTTTCTTTACATAGGGAAGCGGTCTTCCAGCATCCGGGACGGGGGTGCGTTGCAGGATGTCGCCCCAACCATGCTGGCCATCCTGGGGCTTTCCCAACCACCCCAGATGACGGGACGGTCGCTCGTCGTTTTCTAGTGAATCGCTTATTCAGCCTCGCATTTGTCGGCCTCCTGCTATGCGGAAATGCGCATGCCGCGAGGCATCAGGATCTCGGTGAATTGCACTCCAGAATATCCAGTCTGGAAAAGCAGCTGGGCCAGAACGAAGCCTCCAGAAACGAGGCGGCAGACGCCCTGCGGGAATCGGAAGTGGCCATCAGCAACACGATGCGGAGGCTCAGAGCCCTCGATGGCCAGGAGCGCGATGCGAACGCGAGCCTCGTCCGCTTGCAGGGGGAGACGGCAAAGGTCAGGGACAGCATCCGCCTGCAGCAGGATCTCCTGGGAAAACTGCTTTATCAGCGCTATCTCTACGGAGAACAGGAATACCTGAAACTTTTACTCGATTCGCAGGATCCAAATCAGGTCGCCAGGCGTCTGGAGTACCTGACCTACATTTCCAGGGCGCGCGCGGCCATGCTCAGGAACCTGCGGGCCAATCTGAAGGAGCTCGACACCCTGACCGCCTCGACAAGGGACAAGAAAAGTGAGCTCGACGATATTCTGTCGAAGCAGCGCCTGCAGAAGCAGGAACTGGAAAAGGAAAAGGCCCAGAGGAAAACCGTGCTGGATCGCGTCTCGGGCGAGATCGGCAAGCAGCGCAAGGAAATATCCAGGCTCAAGCGCGACGAAGCGCGCCTGAAGCGGCTCGTCGAGCGCATCGGGAAAACCGCCAGGCGCTCTTCCGCCGGCCAGATCAGGAACGAGCGCCTTCCGGATTCCTCCCTGGACAGCAGTCCTTTCGCGAAACTGAAGGGAAAGCTGAGCCTCCCGGTCAGGGGGGTGCTGCTGAACCGTTTCGGCGCTTCCCGCATGAACGGGGGGCTGGTATGGAAAGGGCTCTTCATCCGTGCCGCGACAGGGCAGGATGTGAAGGTCATCGCAGCAGGGCGCGTGGTTTTCGCCGACTGGCTGAGGGGCTTCGGCAACATCATTATCGTCGATCACGGCGGCGGCTACATGAGCCTTTACGGCGACAATGAAACCCTGCTCAGGAAGGTGGGAGACAATGTGCACGGCGGAGACGTGATCGCCGAAGTCGGAAACAGCGGCGGCAATGCGGAATCCGGTTTATACTTCGAACTTCGCAATCAGGGTGTGCCGCTCGATCCCATGAAGTGGGTCACTGTAAAATGAAACTGGAGAGAAACGGAATGCGCAATTCGATGAAAAAATCAGGCCTGATTCTGATCGGCGTCGTCGCCGGCGTCATGCTCAGCCTCAACTTATCTGCAGTGGCCCAGAAGGAAGAGTCGGCCTCCAGCCCGCTCCCGGTACAGGAATTGCGCACTTTCGCCGACATTTTCGGCAGGATCAAGAGCGATTACGTCGATCCCGTGTCCGACAAGACGTTGATCGATTCGGCCATCAACGGCATGGTCACGGGACTCGACCCCCATTCCGCCTATTATGATGCAGATGCCTACAAGGAACTGCAGATCGGCACCGAAGGCGAATTCGGCGGCCTCGGCATCGAGGTCACCATGGAAGACGGCCTCGTCAAGGTGATCTCCCCGATCGAGGATACCCCCGCATTCAAGGCCGGCATCAAGAGCGGAGACCTGATCCTGAAGCTCGACGACACCCTGGTCAAGGGCATGACGCTCAACGACGCGGTGAAAAAGATGCGCGGCAAGCCCGACACCCCCATCGTGCTTACCGTCCTGCGCAAGGGTGAATCCAAACCGCTCGTCTTCAAGCTGATGCGCGCCGTCATCAAGGTGCAGAGCGTCAAGTACAAGATGGTCGAGCCGGGCTATGCCTACATCCGCATCACCCAGTTCCAGGAGCATACCGGGGAAGCCCTGGTTGCTGCCATCAACACGCTCTTCAAGCAGCCGGTCAAGGGGCTGGTTCTCGATCTGCGCAACGATCCGGGCGGCCTGCTTTTCGGGGCGGTCGCAGTTTCCGCAGCCTTCCTGCCGGAAAACTCGCTGGTGGTTTCCACCAGGGGGAGGACGCCCGATTCGGAAATGAAGCTTGAGACGATTCCGGAGGATTACCTGAAACCCACCGACAAGACGGACTACATCAAGAGCCTTCCGGCTGCGGTGAAAACCGTGCCCATGATCGTCCTCGTCAACAACGGCACGGCTTCCGCGTCTGAAATCGTCTCCGGCGCGCTGCAGGACGACAAGCGCGCGCTGATCATGGGGACCCGTACCTTCGGCAAGGGCTCGGTGCAAACCATATTCCCGCTCGGAAACGGCACCGCGGTGAAACTGACCACTGCGCGCTACTACACGCCGGGCGGACGCTCGATCCAGGCGAAGGGCATCACGCCGGACATCACCGTGGAGGACACCACGGTGTCGAGCCAGGAAGCCTCGCTCAACCTGCATGAATCCGACCTCGAGCATCACCTCGTCAACGAAAAGGCAGGCACGTCGACCCAGCCCAAGGTGACGATCAAGGTCGAACCGGAAAAATCCGCAGCTCCTGCAGAACCCGGATCGAAAAACGATTACATGCTCGGGGAAGCGCTCAACGTGCTGAAGGGAATGGCCATCCTGCAGAAAAAATGACGCCCCGGCCTGTACTTTTGCTGCAGGCCGATGTAAATTTAAAGGAGCTCTTGATCGCGATTTGTTCAAGGGTTCCTTGAGCAGGAGGGGGCATGACTCAACCCGATGATATTTCCAAGAAGCGTGAAATCCATTTCTCACCGCTGCCTTCGGGACAGGCGGCAAGGGCGATGGAGAGTCTTCTCGAAATGGGCCTCACGGCCGAAATGATCGCGCCGAACATTTTGTCCGTCTCCTATCAATTGCCGCACCACCGCCTGGAAACCCTGGAAGAGACGCTCGTCGACCAGGGATTTCATCTCGACAATTCGCTGCTGCAGAAAATCGTGCGTGCACTCGTCCACTACGTCGAAGAAGTGCAGTGCCAGAATCTTTCCGAGCCCGCGAGGATGCAGAAAAACATGGAGATCTTCGTGAAAGTCTATGATCACCACCCCCACGGCGACCACGACGAAACTCCCGAGGAGTGGCGCGACTACCGCTGATCGCCATCTTTCTTGCGTCGCCAGGAATGACGGCCCACCGCCCAACCCATCTTTCAACCGGACCGGTTGACATGGCGTACGCGATGCCGTACGCTGAAAGAGTCCTCAGGGAGTTCATATGACCACACTTACCGCAAGCGAAGCGCGGGCCAGCCTTTACCGCCTTATCGACGAAGCAGCGACAAGCCATCAACCCGTTGTCATTACCGGCAAGCGCCATAACGCCGTGCTTGTGTCAGCCGACGACTGGGCATCGATTCAGGAAACCCTGTTCCTGCTGTCCATTCCGGGCATGAGAGAGTCGATCCGTGAAGGCATGTCGACACCGCCGGAAGAATGCGGCAAGGACCTTCCCTGGTGAGTTGGCAGCTTGTGTACACGAAGCACGCGCAGAAGGATGCCGGAAAGCTTGCCTCCGCCGGACTGAAAGAAAAGGCCCTGTCCTTGCTGGCGATCTTGAGCGAAAATCCGTTCCGGAATCCGCCTGCGTATGAAAAGCTGACCGGAGACCTCGCAGGCGCTTATTCACGGCGCATCAATATTCAGCACAGGCTGGTGTATCAGGTACTCGAAGAGCAGCATATCGTCAAAATTCTCAGGATGTGGTCGCACTATGAATGATCCCGCCCCCCACTTATCTAAGGAAGCCCTGAACAAGTCCCGCGTGGCCGTGACGGTCGGCTTTACGGGATGAGACTCGCGAAGCGAGACGCAGCGAATGGTCATTCCCTTCGCAAATCGAGCGACAAGGAGGATTGCCCGCAAAGCCCCGTCCCTGAAGGGTTGCGTGAAGATCGAGCGCTCGCTTTGTCGCACTCCTGGGCATTGTAGACCCGGCTACAACCTGCGTCGTGCTCCGCGCGATCATCTCGATTTCACGGCAACACGGCTCATGTGCGACTTGTTCAGGGCTTCCCTAAATGAACAACATGAACGCGGCCCGGTGGCGGAAATCCCCGTTTCCCCCCCGCCTTTTTCTGCAGGTTCGTCATTGACAGTCCAGGCGAGCTCCGCAATTTGACGCGGATCGCCCCCCGGAATTACAATGAAGATACCATTTCGATACCGCCCGGAGAAAGAGCATGCCTGTCGATATGCTTATCAAGAAGATGCCGCTCGAACTCAAGGAATGGGTGGCATCCGAAGCCAGGGAGCACCGCCGCTCCCTGAATCAGGAAGTGATCGCGCTGCTTGAGAAGGCGAGGAGCGAGGCGGCAAGGCCCGCGCGGGGAAGCGACAGGGATATACAGGCAGTCCTGGATCGTTACCGCGCGCTGCCGACTCGGGACCCGCGCTCTCCTGACGAAATCCTGGGTTATGGCGATGGCGGCCTGCCCGCATGACGACGCTCGGCCTGGGCGTGCTGGATACTTCTGCCGTCTTTTCCGTCCTCGAAAACGAGGCGGCAGGCTCGAAGTTTCTCGATGGCCTCGAACGCTGCAACAGATTGACGATCAGTGCATCCACTTTGGCGGAGCTTTCAATGGTCGTCCGGATCAAGAAGGGGCCGAGTGCATTGGCGCTGCTGGATGATTTCCTGACGCTCCTCGGCGTGGAGGCTTTGCCTTTCGACGATACGCAAATAACACACTTCCGCGAAGGGCTCGAAAAATACGGAAAAGGAATCCGCCCCGCGGGACTGAATTTCGGCGATCTTTTCGCTTATTCTTTGGCGAAAAGTCTGAACGCGCCGCTTTTCTTCCAGAGCCTCGATTTCCGCAAAACCGACGTCGAAAACGCCATGGCCCTGCTGGGTTATGATTTTTCTGCGTCAGGCGAACCCGTATAGAGCCGGATGATGAAAGACGATTCCCTGCTGCGCTACAGCCGCCACATCCTTCTGCCCGAGATCGGCCTGGAAGGGCAGGAGAGGCTGGCGAATTCCCATGCGCTCATCATCGGCGCGGGAGGGCTCGGCTCCCCTGCTTCGCTTTATCTCGCGGCAAGCGGGGTCGGAAGCATCACCATCGCCGACAATGACGCCGTCGACCTCACGAACCTGCAAAGGCAGATCGTCCACAACACGGCTTCCATCGGGTTGTCGAAAGCGGAATCCGCAAAAAAAACGCTGGCAGGCATCAACCCGGAAATCGAAATAATTCCAGTACGGGCAAGGGCTGCCGGGGATCTTCTCTTCGATCTCGTGGAAAAGGCGGACGTGGTGATCGACGCGAGCGACAATTTCTCCACCCGCCACGAGGTGAACCGGGCCTGCGTAGCATACCGGAAGCCGCTGGTTTCCGGCGCCGCGATCCGTTTCGACGGTCAGGTTTCGGTGTTCGACATGAGGCAGGATGGCCCCTGCTACCATTGCCTTTTTCCCCTGGACGCGGTCGACGAGGAACTGCGCTGCGCCCTGATGGGCGTATTCGCGCCGGTTGTCGGCATCATCGGCTCGATCCAGGCGCTGGAAGCGATGAAACTTCTGGTCGGATTCGGAACATCGCTTTCCGGGCGGCTGCTGCTCCTGGATGGAAAATCCATGTCCTGGCGCGAACTCAAGCTGGAAAAGGACCCGGGCTGCTCCGTCTGCTCGGCGCGATCGAATCTTTCTCCAAAATGAACTATCCTTTTCAGTGTGGCATGCTACATTTTAAGGAATTCGGGTGTTCCAGGTCAGGATACACGGCAGGGGCGGACAGGGGGTAGTGACGGGAGCCGAGATGCTTTCCGTAGCTGCATTTCTCGAAGGCAAGCACAGCCAGGCCTTCCCCAGCTTCGGCTCGGAGAGAATGGGCGCGCCCGTGGTCGCCTTCTGCCGCATATCCGACCATGAAATACGCCTCAGGGAGCCCGTGATGGAGCCCGATGCGCTCATCGTCCAGGACCCCACCCTGCTGCACCAGGTCGACCTGTTCGGCGGCCTCTCCAAATCAGGCTTCATCCTCGTCAATTCCGGAAAAAGTTTCGCCGAACTCGGACTCGAAGCGCTTTTGCATACCTATCCGGAAAATCGCCTCGCGACCCTTCCTGCAACCGAAATCGCCCTCAAACACATCGGCCGCCCCCTGCCCAATTCCGCGCTTTTGGGGGGATTTGCAGCATTGAGCGGGGAAATCGGAATCGATTTCCTGCTGCAGGCCATAGGGGACAGATTCAGGGGAAAAACCGGAAGGGACAACAGGGACGCCGCGAATGCCGCCTTCCGTTTCGTACAGGAGAAAATGCATCATGCTGCAACAGCTTGAAGGCTCCAGGGCGATAGCGCAGGGCATCGCGCTCTGCAAACCCGAAGTGGTGTGCGCCTATCCCATCACGCCCCAGACGCATATCGTCGAAGCCCTGGCGGAGATGGTGAGAACCGGGGAACTCGCGAATTGCGAGTTCATCAACGTCGAATCGGAATTCGCCGCGCTTTCCGTCGCCATCGGCGCATCCGCAGCGGGAGCGAGAAGCTACACCGCAACCGCAAGCCAGGGCCTCCTCTACATGTGCGAAGCCGTCTACAATGCAGCGGGGCTGGGGCTGCCCATCGTCATGACCATCGGAAACCGGGCCATCGGCGCGCCGATCAACATCTGGAACGACCATTCGGACAGCATGGCGATGCGCGATGCCGGCTGGATACAGCTCTATGCCGAAACCAACCAGGAAGCGCTCGACCTGCACATTCAGGCATTCAAACTTGCCGAGGCCCTTTCCTGCCCGGTAATGGTCTGCGTGGACGGCTTCATTCTGACGCATGCCTACGAGCGCATCGAGATTCCCGAGGTGCGCGATGTCGATGCCTTCCTTCCGCCATACGACCCGGTCCAGGTGCTGGACTGCGATGACCCCGTATCGATAGGCGCCATGGTGGGGCCGGAAGCGTTCACGGAAGTCCGCTACCTGCAGCATCGCAAGCAGCTCGCAGCGCTCGAACTGATCCCGGAAATCGCTGCCGAATTTTCGGCAAGATTCAAGCGGGATTCAGGGGGGCTCGTCAAACCCTACCGGCTGGAGGGAGCCGAAACCATCGTCGTCGCCCTGGGTTCGGTGAACGGCACCATCAAGGACGTGATCGACGAAATGAGAAACGAAGGGCACGCAATCGGCAGCCTCGCCATCGTCTCTTTCCGCCCTTTCCCCCTGAAGGAAGTCAGGGCGGCGCTGATCGGTGCGAAGCGCATCGTTGTCCTGGAAAAATCGCTCTCGGCGGGCCTGGGAGGCCCGTTGTCCGACGGCGTCAGAAAATCCCTGAGCGGGACGGGGCTCCACGGGCATACCGTCATCGCGGGGCTGGGGGGGCGAGCCATCACCAAAAAATCCCTCTGGGACATCTTCCTCAAGGCAGAAAGGGACGAACTCGAACTGCTCGATTTTCTCGATCTCGACCTGGAGACGGTAGAGCGCCAGATCGAGCGGGAAAGGGCAACGAGAAGATCCGGTCCTGCCGCGGAAAATATCCTGAAATCGATCGGCACGGTCGCATCGCGCATAGCCTAGGAGAAAACATGTCCCTTCAGCCGATCAAATTCTACCAGACCGGGACCTTCACCGTGGGCAACCGCCTTCTCGACGAATCCCAAAGGGCCGTCCAGGCCAACATGAGAAGGACGAATTCCCTCAATTCGGGGCACAGGGCCTGCCAGGGGTGCGGAGAAGCGCTCGGTGCGCGCTATGCCATAGATGCCGCCATGCAGGCCACCGGAAACCGGGTGATCGCCGCCAATGCGACAGGGTGCCTCGAAGTTTTTTCCACCCCCTATCCCGAAACCTCCTGGCAGATTCCCTGGATGCACTCCCTTTTCGGCAATGCCGCATCGGTCGCAACCGGCATCGCCGCCGCATTGAAGGTGAAGGGGAAGCAGGATCTCCGGGTGATCGCCCAGGGCGGGGACGGCGGCACCACCGACATCGGCTTTGCCTGTCTCTCCGGCATGTTCGAGCGCAACGACGACGTGCTCTACATCTGCTACGACAACGAAGCCTACATGAACACCGGGGTGCAGCGCTCGTCGGCAACGCCTCCCGGCGCCCGCACGGCAACGACCCCGGCAGTCGGGGCTCATCCGGGGAACGTTTTCGGCACGGGAAAGAACGTTCCGCTGATCGCCATGGCGCATCGCATTCCCTATGTCGCGACGGCGTCCGTTGCCAACCTGCACGACCTCGAAGCCAAGGTGAAGAAAGCCATGGAAATCCACGGCGCCCGCTACATCCACATCCATGTGCCCTGCCCTTTGGGATGGGGTTCGCGCCCTTCGGACACGCTCAAAGTCGCAAGGCTTGCTGTCGAATCCGGACTTTTCCCGCTCTTCGAGGCCGAGCATGGCGAAATCACCGCCAGCCTTCCGCTCAGGCAAAAAGTGCCTGTCGAAGCCTATTTGAAGCTGCAGAGGCGCTTTTCCCATCTCTTCGGGGAAATGCCGGACAGGGAGGCGATCGCCATGATCCAGGCAATCGCGGACAGAAATATCGAAAAATTCGGCCTGGAAAGTCCATGAAAAAGCCTTTCGCCATCACCCTCGATCCGGGATCGAGCCTCGCCAATCATACCGGCTCGTGGCGGACGGAGCGGCCAGTCTATGTGGACAGGCTCCCTCCCTGCAACCAGGCCTGTCCGGCAGGAGAGGATATCCAGGGCTGGCTTTATCACGCCGAAGGCGGGGATTACCGACGCGCATGGGAAGCGTTGATGCAGAACAATCCCTTCCCCGCGATCGTGGGGCGCGTCTGCTACCATCCCTGCGAGGATGCCTGCAACAGGGGAAAGCTCGACGAAGCTGTCGGCATCCATGCGGTGGAGCGCTTTCTCGGCGACATGGCCATCCGGCAAGGCTGGCTTCCGGGAAAAACCGCAGAACCCGGCGCAAAGCGCGTTCTGGTGGTGGGTGCGGGGCCTTCCGGACTTTCCTGCGCCTACCATCTTCGCCTGATGGGGCACAATGTGGTCATCACGGATTCGGCAAAGGCAGCGGGGGGAATGATGCGCTACGGCATTCCGAAATACCGGCTTCCCCGCGATGTGCTGGATGCCGAAATTTCGCGCATCGAAAGAATGGGCGTGGAATTCCGCCTGAATTCGAAAATCGACGACATCACGGCAGCGATGGAAGGGTTCGATGCGGCCTTTCTCGCAGTGGGGGCGCAACTTGCCAGGCGGACCGACATTCCCGCGGGAGATGCCAGCCGGATACTCGATGCGGTTTCCCTGCTGCACGACATGGAAGACGGCCCGCCTCCCATGCTGGGCAGGCGCGTCGTCGTCTACGGAGGAGGCAATACGGCGCTGGATGCGGCGAGGACTGCAAAACGCCTGGGCGCTGTCGAATCCCTCATCGTCTACAGAAGGACGAGAGAGCAGATGCCGGCGCACGAATCGGAACTCAACGAGGCGCAGGAAGAGGGAATTCTCTTCAAATGGCTCAGCACGGTGAAGGCGATGGAAGAGGGCAGCATCACCGTCGAGAAGATGGCGCTGGACGAGACCGGTTTTCCGAAGCCCACAGGGGAATTCGAAAAAATGGAGGCGGATTCCCTCGTGCTTGCGCTCGGGCAGGAGTCAGAGCTGGGACTCCTGAGAAACGTTCCCGATCTCGAAATCGAAAAGGGCACGGTCAGGGTAAACAGGTCGATGATGACGAGCCGTCCCGGCATCTTCGCGGGAGGGGACATGGTGCCCTCCGACAGGACCGTCACTTCTGCCGTCGGGCACGGCAAGAAGGCTGCGAAAAACATCGACGCATGGCTGAGGAACGAAGCCTTCATTGCCCCCGAAAAACACGAAATCGCCGGATTCGACAAGCTCAACACCTGGTATTACAGCGATGCAGCCAAAACGGTTCAGCCCGAACTCGATATCGCAAGGCGCCAGTCCTCCTTCGACGAAGTGGTCGGGGGGCTTACCGGGGAAAATGCCCTGTTCGAAGCCAGGCGCTGCCTCTCCTGCGGCAACTGCTTCGAATGCGACAACTGCTACGGCGTCTGCCCGGACAATGCCGTGATCAAGCTGGGGCCGGGATTGCGCTTTGCGTTCGACTACGATTACTGCAAGGGCTGCGGGCTTTGCGCCTCAGAATGCCCCTGCGGCGCGATCAAAATGGTCCCGGAGACGATCTAGAATTTTCCAGGCGGCCACTGCCGTGCGGCGTGCAGCACGCGCAGAACGCGCAAAAGCTCGGAAGTCGTATCGTAAATCAGGATATAGTTGGGATGCACCACCAGTTCGCGGGTGCCGGCAACCCGTCCCGGGCGGCCCAGGTCGGGATGATCGGCCAGCCGCGCAGCCTTCTCCGAGAACAATGCATCGAGGGCCAACGCTGCCACCGGGTTGTCCAGCGCAACATATTCGCGAATTGCCTTCCGGTCCCGTGCTGCGAGCCGGGTCCAGACCAGCTTCAAGGATTGGCGGTCTTCTGTTGCATTGCTTCACGCCACGTAGCAGACTCGGCCTCGACTTCACCGGCAGAAAGCAGATCGCCCGCTTGGGCGGCATCGATGCCGAGCTGCACCTCGCGCCTGAACCACTGGTCATGCGCTTCGGCTTCCTGCTGCTGCCGCACGAAATCTCGCATGAAATCGCGCAACAACTGGGCGCCGGTACGGTCACGCCTCTTCGCAGCCAGGGCAAACTGCCTTTTCAAGTCCTCATCGATCCGGAAAGTGAACGTCGCCTCGCTCATGACCCTGGCCCCATGTGTTACAAGATAAGTGCATGATAGCACAATCCGAGAGAAGATTTGACAATGGCGGAACAGCGTCCGAAAATCGGGAAGATCAAAAGGATTTTAAGGAATCACTTCACAATCTATGGCTTTCCGCGCTATTTGCGACAACTGTAATCGGATTGTTCTGGGACTCTTTTCATCATTTACAAAAATAGATGGAAAATATCTCTGCTCTCGTTGTGCTTCTGATCCGACTTGGGTATTAGAACATCGCCTAACTTTCAAGCAGAGAATCATTTTGGTATGGAGATGGTTAAGATATGGGGTAGCCATTTCTATGGCAGTGATTACCTTTGCATTACTTTTAAATGTTTTTGGGGTATTTGAATCACAACCCATGACATGTAATGATGGTTGGATGTCCCCATCAATCGGAATTATGGGAGCATGTTCTCATCATGGCGGAGTAAAAAGGACGGAGAATATTAAGCCTTTGTTGGCTTTAGTCGCACTTTTCCTTTCATATTTGATATTTCTATTTATGCTCTTTTTGCTGCGCATAAAGCAAGTGTCAAACAATGAGTCATCTCGGAATTAAACGCTACCAGTAAAACTTAACCTTTCGCGTATGCCAGCTCTTGGCACCAAAGAGTCATTTCTGAATGGCCGGGGCCTGCGCGAGCAGCTCGGTCTTGCGGGAAGAGCCGTAGTAGTTTGATGAAGTCCGGAATTCCTGGACACAATACTGAACTCGGTTTCCGATCCCGAGGGGCAGGGGAAATTCGCTCCTGACTCTCAGTGCCTTCCAGGCGTGACGGGGCTAGATACGGACACCGAAGACCCCCAGCAATCTGACCATGCCGAAATATGCCACGGCGGTAGCGAAACAGGAAAGAGCCAAACTTAGCCAGAACCCGGCACCGCTGCGCAACAGCAAAGGCAACGCAATAAACAATACCAGCGAAGGCAACACCAGCCAGAAAATGCCTTGAGACAATGCGGAAACTCCTTGAACTTCGCCAGAGTCGAGATACAGCCAAACGAATGCAAGAAGGGATGTGAGCGGCAGCGAAGCTAACGCAGCACCCCAAAAAGAACTGCGCTTTGCAAGCTCGGAGACAGCCACCAGCACAACCGCAGAAATAACAATTTTTAGAACGTATTGCCACATGTGGATATGAATATCCTGACGAGCTGAACTCGGTTTCCGATCCCGAAGGTCAGGGGAAAAATCCGCTCCTGACCTCCCCTTCGAATGCCAGGCAGTCCTCCACCCTCTTCTTCTGGGTCGGGCTCAATGCATCGAGCGGCATGTATTTCCATTCGGAATGCTCTTCGCTCAGGACGATCCGGGCATTTTCGGGAAGATCGCATCTGAAAATCAGGGCATGGGAATTCACCCCGCCATGATAATAAATGCCGCTCAGGTAAAGTATTTCGACTTCACAACCCAGTTCTTCCATGCATTCCCGGCGAAGCGCCTCATGCACCGTCTCCCCCGGGTCCAGGGCGCCGCCGGGAAATCCCCAGTTCAGATTGCCGTAAGTCGCCTTCACCATCAGCACCTCTCCCTCGGAATTGGTGATGACCGCGTGCGAACTCATTCTGTAAGTATCGTGAAATCCCATTTTCCATCCCTTATGAACCAACCCAGTCTAGAGGATGTCCCAATCCAAGACAAGGCGGGGCGATATGCTGTATCTTTAAATGAAAACAACGAACGGAGTCACCATGCTAATTTCTTCCCCTGATTCAGGTCCTGTTTGCGACGAGCAGGAAATTTTCGGAAAACTGCCCCTGAAAGGCGCAAGAGTCCTCGAACTCGGCTGCGGAAAGGCCGAGAAAACCCGCATCGTCGCGCAACAGGCAGCATCCGTCCTGGCGCTCGAGGTCGACGAAATCCAGCTCGCGAAAAACCGGGAAATTGCAGACCTTCCCAATGTCGGATTCGATCACGGCGGCGCGCAGGAAATTCCCGCAAAAGACGGAAGCTTCGACATCGCAATGATGTTCAAATCGCTGCATCATGTGCCGATCGAATCGATGGACAAGGCTTTCCACGAAATTCACAGGGTATTGAAATCCGGAGGATATGCCTACATTTCCGAGCCGATCTACAAGGGGGACTTCAACGAGATATTGAGGCTCTTCCACGACGAGAAAATCGTGCGCGAAGCCGCATTCGAAGCCGTGAAGCGTGCCGTCTCCAGCGGCCTGTTCGAGCTTGTCGGGCAGGAGTTTTTCATGACCCCGATGCATTTCGAGAATTTCGGGGACTTCGAGAAAAAGATCATCGGGGTGACGCATACCGACCACAGACTCTCCCCCGAACTCCTTCGGGAAGTGCAGGCGAAATTCGCAAAATACATGGCGGCAGACGGGGCGGATTTTCTGATGCCCATCCGGGTCGATCTGCTGAGAAAGGCGCGGCCATGAAATACAACAGGCTTGGAGACATGCATGTTTCCGAAATCTGCCTCGGAACGATGACTTTCGGCGAGCAGAACAGTCTTGCCGAGGCCCGCGAGCAGCTGGACTACGCAACCGATGCCGGGATCAATTTCATCGATACGGCCGAGATGTATCCCGTCCCCGGAAAACCCGAGACCCAAGGCAGGACCGAGGAATATGTCGGGAAATGGCTGAAGAACCGGCAGCGGGACAAGCTGTTCATCGCAACCAAGGTGGCCGGACCCTCCAGGGGATTTTCATGGATCAGGGGAGGCCCGAAGGCGCTCGACCGGGAAAACATCCTCTCCGCAATCGATTCTAGCCTGAAGAGGCTCCAGACGGACTACGTGGACCTGTACCAGCTTCACTGGCCGGACAGGAACGTGCCCATGTTCGGGCAGAGCTTCTTCGATCCGAAACTCGAACACGATACCGTCCCGATTCCGGAGCAGCTCGAAGTGCTGTCGGATCTGGTGAAAGCGGGAAAGGTGCGCCATATCGGCCTCAGCAACGAAACCCCGTGGGGACTTTGCGAGTTTCTGAAGATTTCGGAAAAACACGGCCTTCCCAGGGTGGTTTCGATCCAGAACGCATACAACCCCATCAACCGGGTATTCGAATACGGACTCTCCGAAATCAGCCACAGGGAGAACATCGGGCTGCTCGCCTACAGTCCCCTCGGATTCGGCATGCTTACGGGGAAATACGGCAAGGGCGGAACGGGCCGCCTCACGCTTTTTCCCCAGTTCGGCCAGCGCTACCACAAACAGAACGTGATTGAAGCGGTATCAGGCTACTGCGATCTTGCGAAAAAGCTCAGCATTTCTCCCGCGCAGCTTTCGCTCGCCTTCGTCAGGAGCCGCCGGTTCGTGACATCCACCATCATCGGCGCAACTTCGATGGATCAATTGAAGGAGAACATCGGCAGCCTGGAAGTCGAGCTCGACGAGGACGCACTCAAGGCAATCGATTCCATCCATTCCCGCTACCCCAATCCCGCGCCCTGATTTCTCGGTTCCCGGGACGTTAACGCTTTTGCATCCGTTCATGCCAATAATTGGGTTCCCGAGAATGATGCGCTATCGCGAAAATCACAATTCCATCGGACTCCGGTCGATAAACGACAAAAAACGGAAATCGTTTGACGATAATTTTGCGCGTATTTGAAGCTGAAACAGACCCCATCAAGGGAAAAACAAGTGCGCGCCGGACCGCCGCTTCGACTTCGGCCACGAATTCAGCGCCGAGTCCGCTTTGCCGCTCCGTATAATAACGAACTTCAGCCAGGAACTCCTCGCGGGCTTCGTCGACAAATCTCGCTCGTTTCACCGAGATAAGCGCCGCGCCTCGGCGAAGACATCTTCAGCGGGAAAGACCGGACTCTCGCCCCTGTCAAAAGCGGCAACCCTCAGCGCGATTTCCCGATTCCAGGCACCGTCAATTTCTGCGCGCTCCTGGCCTTGCAGCGATTCGAGAAGCAATTCAGCCAGCCGCGCCCGGTCGTCGGCGGACAACTGACGTGCTTGTTGTTCAACGTTTTCCAGAGATACGGACATGCTGCCTCCTGTGAATCTGATACAGCGATTGTAGCGTACTTCAATTATGTCAGAGGGTCTAACATCGTTCCAAACCTCATCGTCCGGATTATCCCAGACGTGGATCATCACCTGTTCCTGCGCACGTATCAGGTCGGTCATCTCGGCATGGTCCGCTGTCTTGCTGCTCAGGTATTCGTAAAATGCAGCGCTTCCAACGCCAAAGGCTCAGGCAACGGTTTGACAGCTTCGTAAATTTGCTCGACGATTGTCATTGATACGCACCTTCCCAAAAACTCGATAAAACATGATTCCGGATCAGACGCGATGCATTCGCGCAAGCATCCAGTCGTATCAGAGCGCAAAATCGGATGGCTACTTCCGCATAATAACGGGCCCATTCTTTCCGCATCGCATTTACGGAAAACCGCGATTTACTTGAAGAGAAATGCGGGGCCGGTAGCGGACATGTCCGCTACCGGCCCCTGTTCTGTTACATATAGCTCTCGATCGGCGGGCAGGAGCAGATCAGGTTTTTGTCGCCGTACACGTTGTCGACGCGCCCGACGGCAGGCCAGAACTTGTTCTCGCGCACCCAGGGCAGCGGATACGCCGCCTTCTCGCGGGAATAGGGGCGGCTCCAGTCGCTTGAGACCACCGCCTTCGCGGTATGCGGCGCATGTTTGACCACGTTGTCCTTCTTGTCCGCGCGGCCTGAAATAATCTCGTCGATCTCGCCCCTTATGCTGATCATGGCTTCGCAGAAGCGGTCCAGCTCGGCTTTGGACTCGCTCTCGGTCGGCTCGACCATCAGGGTGTCGACGACGGGAAAAGAGGTCGTAGGCGCATGAAAGCCGAAATCCATGAGCCTTTTCGCGATGTCCGCCACTTCGATGCCCGCATCGCGCTTGAACTCGCTGCAGTTCAGGATCATTTCGTGCGCGCAGCGGCCGTTTTCCCCGACATACAATGTCGAATAATGATCCTTCAGCATTTCCTTGATGTAGTTGGCATTCAGGATCGCCATTTTGGTCGCATCCGCAAGCCCCGCACCGCCCATCATCCTGATGTACCCGTAGGAAACCAGCAGGATCAGCGCGCTGCCGTAAGGCGCGGCGGAAACCGCATGAATGCCCTGTTCGCCGCCCGTCCTGACCACCGGATGCGAGGGCAGGAAGGACACCAGATGCTCGGCCACGCCGATCGGGCCCATGCCGGGTCCGCCGCCGCCGTGAGGGATGGCGAAAGTCTTGTGCAAATTGAGGTGACATACGTCCGCCCCGATGTTGCCCGGACTCGTCAGGCCGACCTGGGCGTTCATGTTCGCCCCGTCCATGTAAACCTGCCCGCCGTTCTCGTGCACAATGCGGGTGATATCCATGATGGATGCCTCGTAAACCCCGTGCGTGCTGGGATAGGTGACCATCAGGCAGGAAAGCCTGTCGCGATGCTGTTCGGCCTTCTCGCGCAAATCTGCCACGTCGATGTTGCCGTTCCTGTCGCATTTCACCACCACGATTTCCATGCCGCACATCGCAGCGCTTGCGGGATTGGTGCCGTGCGCCGAAGCAGGAATCAGCGCAACGTTGCGGCTCCCTTCGCCGCGCGAGCGATGATAGGCCTGGATCACCAAAAGGCCGGCATATTCGCCCTGCGCGCCGCTGTTGGGCTGGAAGCTCATCTGCGCAAAGCCCGTGATCCTGGAGAGCGCCGTATCCAGCTCCGAAATGATCGACTGAAAGCCCGCCGCCTGCTCGACCGGCACGAAGGGATGCAGATTGGCGAATTCAGGCCAGGTGAGCGGCAAAAGTTCGGCAGCCGCGTTCAGCTTCATGGTGCAGGAACCCAGCGGAATCATCGAATGGGTCAATGAAAGATCCTTGTTTTCCAGCCGCTTGATGTAGCGCATCATCTCCGTTTCGGAATGGTAGGCGCTGAATACGGGATGGGTCAGGATGGCCGATTCCCTGACTTTGATGCGCATCATTTGAGCTGCAAGCCGCTCCTCACCCGGTACCGGAGCAGGTTTTCCGGCAGCCTTTGCGAAAACGGCGAGGATGGCGTGCAAATCGGATAGCGATGTGGTTTGATCGAGCGAAATCGAGAGCCCGTCATTGCCGTACAGGAAATTGATCTGCGCCGCCTCCGACAGTTCGCGAATCTTCACGTTGTCGGTATGCAGCAATTTCAATGTGTCGAAGAAGTTTTCATGGGCGACATTGAAGCCGAGTTTTTTCAATTCTCCGGCAAGCAGCACGGCGGAAAGATGAACCCGCCCGGCGATGCCGCGCAATCCATCTGCGCCGTGATAGACCGCATACATGCCGGCCATGATCGCAAGCAGCGCCTGCGCGGTGCAGATGTTGGAAGTGGCTTTCTCGCGACGGATATGCTGCTCGCGGGTTTGCAGCGCCATGCGCAGCGCGGGATTGCCGTCGGCATCGACCGACACGCCGATGATGCGGCCCGGCATCGAGCGCTTGAAAGCATCGCGGCACGCGAAATAGGCGGCGTGCGGCCCTCCGTAGCCCATCGGCACGCCGAAGCGCTGCGTGGAACCCAGCACGATATCTGCGCCCCATTCGCCCGGCGGGGTGAGCAGCACCAGACTCAGTATGTCTGCCGCCACTGCGACGGTCATGCCGCACGCCTTTGCGCGACTGACGAAATCGCCGTAGTCGTGAACCGCGCCGCTTGCAGCCGGATATTGAAGCAGCGCGCCGTACATCGAATCGTTCAGGGTGACCGTCCTGAAGTCGCCGATCACGATCTCTATGCCAAGAGGCCTTGCGCGTGTCTTGAGCAATTCGATGGTTTGCGGAAAACATTCGTCAGACACGAAAAAGCTGTTTTTACCCGCGGCTTCCCGCGAGCGCAGGCCATGCAGCATGGTCATCGCTTCCGCCGCTGCGGTCGCCTCGTCCAGAAGCGAAGCATTGGCGATTTCCATTCCGGTCAGATCGACCACCATGGTCTGGAAATTCAGCAGCGCTTCCAGCCGCCCCTGCGCGATTTCTGCCTGATAGGGCGTATAGGCGGTGTACCATCCCGGATTTTCCAGTATGTTGCGCTGGATCACGGAAGGCAGAACAGTGCCGTAATAGCCCAGACCGATATAACTCCTGTACAGCTTGTTTTTCGCCGCAATGCCTCGAAGATGCGCCAGGTATTCGTATTCCGGCATGCCGGCGGGCAGGTTCAGCGGCTCCTTCAAACGAATCCCTTTCGGGATGGTCTGGTCGATCAGTTGATCCAGGGAATCAGCATCGACTTTCTTCAGCATGTCCCGAACATCCTGTTCGGAGGGGCCGTTGTGGCGTTTTACAAATTGGTCGGAATTCATCGGATTTCGGAATAAATTGGGTTCAGTGTGATTCGCTTTCCACGACGGACTGATAGGCGGCTGCATCGAGCAATGCGCCCAGGTCCGAGGCATTGTCCGGTTTCATTTTGAACATCCATGCAGAAAATGCATCTTCGTTGATTTTTTCCGGATATCCGTCAAGATCGCCGTTGATCGCTAAAACTTCCCCGGAGATGGGCGCATAAACGTCGGAGGCTGCCTTCACCGATTCGACCACCGCACATTCCTCGCCCTTCGACACCTTTCGGCCGACTTCAGGCGTTTCGACAAAGACCATGTCGCCCAACAGGCTCTGGGCATGATCGGTAATTCCGACGGTCACGGTGCCGTCGTCTTCAAGCCTCGCCCACTCGTGCGATGCAGTGTATTTCAAGTTTCCGGGAATATTCATGTTCTCTCCAGTTCAGATCAGGGATTTGCCGTTTCTTGCAAACGGATATTTCACAACCTTGGCGCGCAGCAGCTTGTCCCGCACCAATACACGAACCTCTTCGCCTGTCGTCACTTCCTTCGGGATTCTCGCCAGGGCGATCGACTGTTCGAGCGTGGGGGAAAAACTGCCGCTGGTGATTTCTCCTTCGCCGTGGGAAGTCGACACCTTCTGGTGGCTCCTCAGCACCCCCCGGTCGAGCAAAAGCAGGCCCGCAAGCTGCGATTTCACCGGTTTGGACAGGAGCGCCGCCTTGCCGATGAAATCCCGCTCGCTCTTGAGGTCCACGGTCCAGGCAAGTCCGGCCTCCAGAGGACTCACCGTCTCGTCCATATCCTGCCCGTAAAGGTTCATTCCCGCTTCCAGCCTCAGGGTGTCGCGCGCACCGAGGCCGATGGGTTTCACGCCCTTCTCGGCCAGCGTTGCCCAGAAGAAGGGCGCGGCCTTGGCAGGAATCATGATTTCGAAACCGTCTTCCCCGGTATAACCGGTACGCGCGATGAACATCGTGCCCATCTCCACCGCGCTGAAAGGAATCAGGCTCTCGGTAAGTTCCCGGCTTCCCGGAAGCGCCTCCCAAACTTTCTCGCGGGCATTCGGCCCCTGCACCGCGATCATGGCCAGATCCCGCTTCGGGCTGATTTCGACTGAATAGCCTGTCGCCTGCTTTTCCATCCAGGCGATGTCTTTTTCGGCCGTTCCGGCATTGACGACGATCCTGAACCAGGATTCGTCCATGTAATAGATGATGAGATCGTCGATCACTCCGCCGTCCGCATTGAGCATGGCGGAATAGAGCGCCTTGCCCGGCGCCCGGAGCTTGTCGACATTGTTTGCGACGAGATGGCTGAGGAAATTGCGGCTGTCTTTGCCCCTGACATCGAGAACCTGCATGTGGGAGACATCGAACATTCCGCAGTCGCGTCTGACCTGATGATGCTCCTCGATCTGGGAGCCGTAATGGAGCGGCATTTCCCACCCGCCGAAATCGACGAGCTTGGCGCCCATATCGCTGTGAGCCTGGTATAGCGGCGTTCTTTTGAGCATGACATCCTCGGCAAATAAAAAAGGGGAAGCCCTGTCGAGCTTCACCCTTCTGTCCTTTATACCTGAGAGATTGCAGGATGCCTGCGTGCCCCTTCGGTGGCTGATATGATCAGCGCTCTCCAGAATAGCCTGCATTCAGCGGTTCTTCGGCCTGAGCGATTCCGGGCAGTTGCGCCTTCGGCGGTGCCTTGCGGCACGCTCTCCCACTGATGCATTTGACGGCAAAGTGCACTATACCCGAGCGCCATTTGGCTGGCAAGCCTGAAACTTATTCGGTCTCATCCTGCCTAACCCGCTGAGCGATCAAAAAGGAAATCTCATGGAAGACGACAAAAAACCGCTGCTTCATCAGAAATTCGAGCAGGCCGTCACCGCAATACTCGCCGTCCTGATTTCGATCATGGTACTCGCCGCATTATGGGGATTGGTCATCGAAATCTACCATCTGGTTCTGCACAGCGCGCTCAACCACCTCGACCACCAGGCTTTCCAGTCTGTTTTCAGCATGATTCTGACTTTGCTCATCGCGCTGGAATTCAGCCATTCTATCGTGCACCCGTCCTCCAGAAGTTCCGGGGTGATCAAGGCGAGAGCCATCGTGCTGATTGCAATCCTCGCCGTGTCGAGGCAGTTCATCGTTTTCGAACTGCAGACGGACTCGGCCACCATTCTCGCAGCGCTCGCCATTTCGCTTCTGGCGCTCGGGATCGTGTACCGGTTGATCCAGGATCAGGGATAGAAAAGGTAGAGCCGGTATCCGCTCGCCTGGAGCGTTCCGGTATCGAGATGCAGCCTGGCATTCACGGCGGCATTGGCGGGAATGCCCTCTCCGATTTTGGCGTCCTTCGCAAGGTAATCGGAAGGCCGGAAAATCTTCCTTGCCAGGGGCGCATCCTGGGCATCCGTCAGCGTGAGTTCCAGCAAAGGGTATTCCTGGGCGAAAGAGGCGCCATTGCGGATCGATGCGTGAAGATCGATCGCACCCATCCGTCCGGGCTGGTTCTGCAGACTGGAAGACTCGATCCCGATGAGATCGATCTTCCCTGGAAGGGGGATGGTGCAGCCCAGAAGTCGGCAGGAAGCCTGAAGATAAGGCCGCAGTCCGGGCAGTTCGATGCCGATCTCCATCCTGTAATGATAAACGCCCTGAGCGAGCAGCGAAACGAAAAGCAATGTCGAACCGAGGCCCCATGCCCAACCGAACTTCGAAGGTTTTTTCCCGACAAAAAATTCCTCCATCGGCTCTTCCGGAAGAACCTCGAGTTCTCCTTCCGCTTCCTGCGAAGGCTCTTCCAGGGGTTCAGGAACCACAGGCCTGACCGCTGCTTTGCCCGAAGGCTCCGGAGCATGAACGGATGCTTCCGGTAGAAGCGTCTCGGGAACGACTCCCGGTTCGGAAAATTCGTCCGGCGCATCGTGAACCGTGGAAAGACTGTCGAAGGCGTTGAATACTTCGGAGCAGTGGCCGCACCTGACCAGGCCATGATGCATCTTCAGGACAGGGGAAGTGATCCTGAAGGAGGTCGTGCAATGCGGACAACGGGTCACCATGCTCATGGTCGAATTCCTATCTGCGCTTTTTCCCCGCAAGACATGCCCATCCCTCGCTCAGGACAGGCTCTTTCATTTCAAACCACTGCGCGTAAATCGCCATGACTTCTGGCGCCTGCCGCTCCAGAATACCGGACAGCACGATTCGATCCTTCGCAGATTCCGCGAGCAGGGGAGCGAGCAGTTTCAGGGGATTGGTCAGAATGTTCGCGACGACGATATCGTAGGTTCTGCGCGGGGCGTCCCGTGGCGTAAAAAAAGACATATCGACCCGATTCTGCTCCGTATTCTGCCTGCTTGAGAGAATGGCCTGGGGATCGATGTCGATGCCGACCGCAAGGGATGCGCCGAGCTTCATTGCCGCAATGGCGAGAATCCCGGAGCCGCATCCGTAATCGAGAATCTCCTCTCCGCCCTCGATGTGTTCATCGAGCCACTCCAGGCAAAGCCTCGTGGTGGGATGGCTGCCCGTTCCGAAAGCAAGCCCGGGATCCAGGACGAGATTCACCGCGTCGGGTTCCGGGCTATCGTGCCAGGTCGGCGTAATCCAGAGCCGATCCGAAATCCTGATCGGAGAAAACTGGGATTGCGTCAGCCTGACCCAGTCCTGCTCCTCGACTTCCCCGAGGACATAGTCCGGCACATGACCGAGTCCCGCTTTTCCTGCCGCATCCGCGATCAGATGACCGGGGTCCGTTCCGGGATTGAAAAGGGCCGTGACCCTTGCGGTATCCCATATCTTTTCGCAAGGCTCCTCGGGCTCGTTGAATATGGGCTGCTCAACCGGCGTCCCGGCATTGGGGTCGTGAATATCGACCGAAATCGCCCCGATCTCGAGAAGCGCATCGCTGAATGATTCCGCCTCTCGAGCGCCGATCTCCGCAGTGATCGACAGCCATGTCATTTCATTCCGGGGGAGCGAGGCTCGCCAGCTTCTGTTCGAGGTAATGGATGCTGGTGCCGCCGCGGATGAAGGCAGCGTCCAGGAGAAGCTGGCGATGCAGCGGAATGTTCGTGTCTATGCCTTCGACGATCATTTCCGAAAGCGCACTGCGCATTCTGGCAAAAGCCTGCTCCCTCGTCTCCCCGTAAGCGATCACTTTACCGATCATGGAGTCATAATGCGGCGGAACGAAATAATTGTGATAAACATGGGAATCCACCCTGATTCCGGGTCCGCCGGGGGTATGGTAGGCGGTAATTCTGCCCGGGGAGGGAGTGAGCTTGAAAGGGTGCTCTGCATTGATCCTGCACTCGATCGCATGTCCCCTGAACTGGATGTCGCGCTGTTTGAAGCTGAGTTTTTGACCGGCTGCGATGCGGATCTGCTCCTGAACGATATCGATCCCGGTGATCATTTCCGTGACGGGGTGCTCGACCTGAACGCGCGTGTTCATCTCGATGAAATAGAACTCGTCGTTTTCGTAGAGAAACTCGAAGGTGCCGGCTCCGCGATAGCCTATTTTTCGGCATGCTTCCGCGCAGCGTTCGCCTATCTTGTTCCTGAGGCGCAGGGGGATGCCGAATGCGGGCGCTTCCTCGATGATCTTCTGGTGCCGCCGCTGCATCGAGCAGTCGCGCTCTCCGAGATGGACCGCATTGCCGTGCTCGTCTGCGAGCACCTGTATTTCGATGTGCCTGGGGTTTTCCAGGTATTTCTCGGCATAAACCACCGGATTGCCGAAAGCGGCCTGGGCTTCGCTTCGGGTCATCGTCACTGCATTCAAAAGAGCAGCCTCGGTATGGACCACCCGCATGCCCCTCCCGCCGCCGCCGCCCGCAGCCTTGATGATCACGGGATAGCCTATGCTGCGCACGATTTTCACGATTTCCGCGGGGGACTCGGGAAGCGCACCGTCGTAACCCGGCACGCAGGGGACGCCGGCACGCTTCATGGCATTCTTCGCGCTCACCTTGTCCCCCATCATCCTGATGGTGTCGGGGCGCGGGCCGATGAAAACGAATCCGCTCTTTTCCACGCGCTCCGCGAAATCGGCGTTTTCGGAAAGGAAACCGTAGCCCGGATGGATCGCCTGCGCATCGGTGACTTCGGCTGCGCTGATGATCGCGGGAATATTGAGGTAGCTCAGGGACGAAGCAGCAGGGCCTATGCAGACGGATTCGTCCGCAAGCCTGACATATTTCGCGTCAGCGTCGGCTTCGGAATGCACCGCAACCGTCTTGATGTTGAGCTCGCGGCAGGCGCGCTGGATCCTCAGGGCAATCTCTCCCCTGTTGGCTATAAGAATTTTCTCGAACATCAAAAAGCCCCGGTCACTCGATCACGAACAGGGGCTCGCCGAATTCGACGGGCTGACCGTTCTCGACCAGAATCGCCTTGATCACGCCGGTCTTGTCGGATTCGATCTCGTTCAGAAGCTTCATCGCTTCGATGATGCAAAGCGTCTGGCCTGCTTCCACGCTGCTCCCGACTTCGACGAAAGCATTGGCACCTGGGGACGGGGAGCGGTAGAAGGTACCCACCATCGGGGACTTGAGGATATGCCCCGAAGGCTCCTCCGCGGCCGCTGCCGGCGCTGCGGATGCCGGCATTGCAGCAGGCGCACTCACCGGAATGTGGTGCACCTGGGGATGCGGCGCATAGACAGGCTGGGGAGACGCCCGGCTGATGCGCACGGTCTCCTCCCCTTCCGTGATTTCAAGTTCGGAAATGCCGGACTGCTCGACAAGATCGATCAGTTTTTTCAGTTTTCTCAAGTCCATAATTCAATCCCTGGAAGAATGTTGAAGCGCGTATTGCAGCGCAAGCTCGTATCCCTTGGCGCCCAAACCGCTGATCACGCCGACCGCAAGGTCGGAAAAATAGGATTCGGCGCGGAAAGCCTCACGGGCGAAGATATTGGAAAGATGCACCTCGATGAAAGGCAGCGCCACGGCAGCAAGCGCATCGCGCATTGCCACGCTGGTGTGCGTGTAGGCTGCCGGATTGATGATGATGAAATCGGTGCCGTCCTGTCCTGCAGCCTGAATGCGGTCAATCAGGCCGGATTCGGCGTTGCTCTGAAAGCACGCCAGCCTCGAACCTGAATTTTCTGCAATCGACGCCAGGCGGGTATTGATGCCGTCCAGAGTATCGCTGCCGTAAATGCCAGGTTCACGGGTTCCCAACAGATTGAGGTTGGGTCCATGCAACACGAGTATATTTTTCACTGCGCAAGTTTGCCGCAAATGGGGTACATTTGTCCAGTTTTCAGCAGGATTTTATCGTCAAATTCAGAGCAGTTTGCTGACGATGTCGTCGATTTCCGCTTCCGGCCATGCGCCGGTATGTGTCGCGACCAACCCGCCTTTCCTGTCGAAAACCGCCGTATAGGGAAGCCCCGAGAGGTTCAGTACGGACGAATCCTGATCGACCAATACAGGATAGTTCACGCCGATCGACTGCGCAAACGCGCCGGCCTTGTCCGGGCTGTCCAGGGCTATGCCCACGAAAACCAGCCCCCTGTCGCGATACTTTCCCTGCAGATCGATGAACCCCGGCATCTCGGCCCGACAGGGAGGGCACCACGATGCCCAGAAATTGACGACGAGCACCTTGCCCTGCCACTGGGAAATCGCCCGGGCCTTGCCGTCGAGATCGGGCAGGCTCGCCTTCAGAACGGCTTCCACCCGCCTTTTCTCCTGCTCGCCGGGAGACTTGGGATAATACATGTAGCCGAGCAACAGAACGATGGCGAGGACGACGAAAATCTTGAACAGCTTCATGACAATGCCGAATCGAGTGCGGCGAGAAAGGCATCAGTATCCTGCCCCCCGACCAGATGCAGCGTATCATTCCCGTCCCTGTCGAAAAAAATGATGCCGGGAGGACCGAACAGTTTGAATTTCCTGAGCAACTCAGCATCTTCCGGAGAATTTTCCGTCACGTCCGCCTGCAGCAGAACCGTTCCAGCGAGTTTGGCTTTCACCCTGGGATCGGCGAATGCAGTGCGCTCCATTTCCTTGCAGGATATGCACCAGTCCGCATAAAAATCGAGCATGACATGGCGCCCGCGGCTTTGCGCGAGGCGATCCTGGAGTTCGGCTAGATTCCTGACCCTGTCGAAATGCAAGGAATCCGATGCAGCACCTGCCGTCCTCAACCCCGCAAGCGGCTGAAGGATGTCCCGCCCACCGCTCAATGCGCCCGCAAGAAGCGCGATCCCGATGAGCAGCGCAATCAGACCCAGTCCTTTCCCCAGCTTCTTGAAGCCGGATGCGCCATGGGGGAGCGGATCTATCGCATGCAAATAGATTGCGGAAACGATGAGCAACGCCGCCCAAAGCAGCATGTTCGCAACAGCAGGGATGAGGGGAGACACGATCCAGATCGCAAGCCCCAGCAGCACGACGCCGAAGAAATTCTTGACCGACTGCATCCATGGTCCGGCCTTGGGCAGAAGGGATCCGGCGGAAACGCCTATCGCCAGAAGGGGAAGTCCCATCCCGATTCCCATTGCGAAGAGCGCCGACCCACCCAGAAAAATATCATGGGTTTTGCCTATGTAAAGCAACGCGCCTGCCAGGGGGGCTGCACAGCACGGGCCCACGATCAGCGCAGAAAGCGCCCCCATCAGGAACACTCCTGAAAGATGCCCGCCCTGCAGCCTGTTGCTCGCATCCGACAGCTTGCTCTGGAGAAAAGCCGGCAATTGCAGTTCGTAGAACCCGAACATGGAAAGCGCGAGCAACACGAAAAGGAAGGCAAAGGAACCCAGAACCCATGGGGTTTGCAATGCATCCGAAACCAGCACGCCCGAAAAGCCGGCTGCCACTCCCGCGATCGAATAAACGATGGCCAGCCCCAGCACATAGGCGAGCGAGAGAATAAACCCCTTCGATCTCGTCATTTTCCCGCCATGCCCCACGATGATGCCGGAGAGGATGGGAATCATGGGAAAAGTGCATGGCGTGAGCGAAAGAAGCAGGCCGAATCCGGTAAAGCTGAGCAGAATCAGCCAGTAGTTCCCTCCCTTGAAAAGGGATTCGATCTCCGAGGAATCGTCCACCCTTGCCGTGCTGCCCGCCGCAGGCAGCTGCAAATCGTACTTCGCAGTAATCGGCTCGTAGCACAATCCTTTCTCGCTGCAACCCTGATAGGTGGCGACAAGGATGAGCTTGCCGGAAGCACCTTTTTCCCTGTCGATGGCGACGATCGCCCGAAAAGGATGGTGATAGACTTCGGTGCGCCCGAGATTGAGATCGTCCTTCACCTCCCCCGCAGGCAAATCGATGCGCGCGATTTTCAGGCCGGGCGCATCCTGCAAATCGAATTTCAATCGGGCGCGATACAGGTAATAGCCTTCGGCCGGCGCAAAATCGACAACGACCGAATTGCCGTCGCGGGCCACGGCATCTACCTTGAAGGCTTCCTCGGGCTTCAGGAACTTGGATGATTTGCCGAAGATATCCGACTTGAGCGTGGAAAACAGGGATGATGAATCCGCGTAAGACACGCTGGCCAAACACAGAAAAAGGGTTAGAATAGCGCGATGAAGGAACATACTATGGCTCTGTCAGAGTGTCTGGGTAGCGATCCACCGCATATATTCCGGCAAACCGCTGGAAAGAGAGACCGCAACGATTTCCGGAAGTTCATAGGGGTGGCTCTCCCGGATTGCGGCTTCGACCTTGTCGTAATGCTGCGCCAGCGTCTTGATCAGAAGCGGCACCTCGGTGGTCGCTTCGGTTTTGCCTTCCCAGATGTAAACCGACTCGCATTCGGCCATGATGTTCACGCAGGCCGCCAGGCGGGATTCGACGAGCTTCCTTGCCAGGGAGACAGCCTGCCCCCTGTCCGGCAGATTGGTGATGACGAGCATTGCTTCCATGGGGAACCATCGTGAAAAATCTGTTGTTCATTTTACTCGGTTTTTCTTTCCTGGAAATTTATTTTCTGATCAAGCTGGCCGACCATATCGGTGGTCTGCCCGTGATAGTGCTGCTGGCGGCAAGCGCATTTGCCGGCTGGCAATTGATCAAAAGCGAGATCCATGTGCTTCTGAATCGCGCATTCGCCCCCTCCCAGCCATTCCTTGGCGAATTCCCGGCAACCAGGCTGATTGCCGGAATTTTGCTGATCATTCCCGGCATCCTCTCCGATATTGTCGCCATCATTCTGCTTCTTTGGCCAAAGAAGCCGCAAGAGCCGGATTCCGGCATCATAGAAGGCAGATTCCACAGGATGGATTAGCCTTCGTCAACAATCCAATCCGTCGGAAATGCGGGGACATCCCAGGACAATTCCGAGCTCCTTTTTCATCCTGGAGTTGTCGAGTCGCCGCGATTCGGACATGAACGAATACATCGATTCCGGGACAACATTCCTGAGCTCGTCTCTGGGCAGCCGCAGCGGCAAGGGAAGCCCGAACCTTCCCGCCAGAAAATCGAAATAATCCCCCATTTTCAGCGAAGAATCGTCGCTGACATTGTAGATTCGGCCATTCGCACCGCATTGCAGCGCCCTGACTGCAACACGCGCAAGATCTTCTGCATGGATATGATTGGTATAAACGTCGTCGGATTCCTGCAGCACAGGCATGGAAAGCCTGGAAAGCGAAATCCTTTCCTTCGAATAAATTCCCGGAACACGCAGGATGCAGACGGAAATCCCGTTTCTCCTGCCCCATTGCCTGACGTTCATTTCAGCGTCCAGCCGGCGAACGGCACGTAAAGTTTGCGGATGGGTTGGCCGCGTTTCGGCAACGAGTTCACCGTCGCAATCGCCGTAAACGCCGCTGGTACTGATATAGACCATGCGATGTGGTACGATAGCGCATTTTGTAAGTGCCGCCAGCAGATTCCGCGTCCTGACATCCCTGCTGCCCTGGTTCCCGGGAGGCGCGAAGTGAAGCACGGCATGGGCGATTCCCGCAATCCTGGAAAGGCTTGACGGCTCGTCCAGGTCGCCGAATATCGGCACAATGCCGTTTTTCCGCAGTGCGCAAAAACGCTCCGGCGAGTGCGACAGGGCAAAAAGGCGGTAGTGCGGCATCAATAGGGCGGCTGCCCGCAGACCGATGTCTCCACAGCCGACAACAAGAAGATTTCTCATATTGGTAAAGATTCTACATCATTCTTGAACCATACCCGACCACAGGGGATACCCATGTCTTTCAGAATCACCATCAAATCCAGCAGGCATGCCTTCACGACAGAAGACGGCGAAACGATCCTGGATGCCGCGCTCAGGGAAGGCTTCGACCTTCCCTACGGCTGCCGCAACGGCGCATGCGGTTCCTGCAAGGGCAAGGTTGCCGAAGGCAGCGTGGACCATGGCAAATATGACAAGTCGGCACTCAGCGAAGCGGAGATTGCTCAAGGCATGGCGCTCTTCTGCTGCGCGAAGCCGCTCTCCGATCTCGTCATCGAATGCAGGGAAATCCGGGCAGCGAAGGATATCCAGGTGAAAACCCTGCCCTGCAGGGTACAGAAAATGACGCGCCTCGGGGAAGACACCATGGCGATCCATCTCAAGCTCCCTGCCAGCGAACGGCTACAGTTTCTGGCCGGCCAGTATATCGACATCCTGCTGAAGGAAGGCAAGCGGCGCAGCTTTTCTCTCGCCAACGCCCCCCACGACGACGAACTGCTCGAACTGCATGTCAGGAAAGTCGCGGGCGGAAACTTCAGCCTTCATGTCTTCACCGAAATGAAGGAAAAGGACATTCTTCGCTTCGAGGGGCCGCTCGGAACATTCTGCCTCGACGAGGATTCCGAAAAACCGATCGTCTTCGTGGCAAGCGGAACGGGGTTCGCACCGATCAAGAGCATCGTCGAACACGCCTTCCGTATCGGCATCAGGCGAAAAATGGCCTTCTACTGGGGAGCCAACACGCTTGCCGACCTCTATATGCTAGACCTGCCGAAGAAATGGGCGGAAACGCACGACAATTTCAGTTTCATCCCGGTTCTTTCGTCGCCATTGCCCGAAGACGACTGGGCCGGCAGGACAGGCTTCGTCCATCTTGCCGTGATGGAGGATTTCAACGACCTCTCGGGGCATCAGGTTTATGCCTGCGGTTCCCCGGTCGTGGTGCAGGCTGCCCACCAGGATTTCACTTCCCGGAGAGGCCTGCCGCAGGAAGCATTTTTCTCGGACGCATTCACTTTTTCCCCAAAATAGGTATCCCCATGAACACATTGATTTGCGGGTCGATCGCATACGACACCATCATGGTCTTCCACGACGAATTCAGGAAGCATATCCTGCCCGAACAGATCCACATTCTGAATGTGGCTTTCCTGGTCCCGGACATGAGACGGGAATTCGGAGGCTGCGCCGGAAACATTGCCTACAACCTGAGGATGCTGGGCGGCAACCCGCTCATCATGGCAACCGTCGGCGACGATCATCAGCCCTACTCCTACCGGATGGGAAAACTCGGGTTCGATTGCACCCATGTCCGCCTTGTCGAAGGCTCATTCTGCGCCCAGGCCTTCATCACCACCGACATCAGGGACAACCAGATCACCGCCTTCCACCCGGGTGCGATGAACCATTCCCATCTCAACAAAGTTTCCGACGCAAAAAATGTCAGCCTCGGCATCATCTCCCCCGACGGACGAGAAGGCATGCTGCAGCATGCGAAAGAATTTTCGGATGCCGGCATTCCCTTCATTTTCGATCCGGGCCAGGGGATGCCCATGTTCGATGGGGAGGAATTGATGAACTTCATCGGGATGGCCGATTATGTGACCGTCAACGACTACGAAGCGAAAATGCTCCAGGAAAAAACCGGGAAGAAGGTGGAGGAACTCGCGAAGCAGGTCACGGCATTCATCGTCACGCTCGGCGCGGAAGGCTCACTGATTTATTCGGAAGGCAGGGAAATCAGAATCCCAGTCGTCGAGCCGGAAGCGGTCGTGGATCCCACCGGGTGCGGGGATGCCTATCGCGCAGGTCTCCTTTACGGCATTTCCAACGGCTTCGACTGGTACAAAACCGGGCGGCTCGCATCCCTGCTGGGCTCGATCAAGATCGCCAAAAGGGGGGGGCAGAACCACGAACTGGAGATGGACGAAATCAGGGCCCGCTACCGCAGCGCCTTCGGCACCTCTCTGGACTAGGGCTCGGGCTGTCACCAAAATGTCATTGATTCGTCACCGGCCTGTCACCTGAGGAGATTAATGTTTTACCGAATCCATAAGGGGGGTAAAACATGCTTCTTCAGCAGTTCCAGGAATCGCAAGTCGGCGGCAAAAAGCTTTCGTTGCATTTTGCCAGATCCATGTCGGAAGTTCTGGAAGCGCAGCGATTGCGTCACCGCGTCTTCGTCGAGGAAATGGGTGCGCGCCTTTCCTCCAAGGAAGAGGGCGTGGACAGCGACATATTCGATCCCTTCTGCCAGCATCTTCTGGTGCGCGACGAAACCACCAATGAAGTGGTCGGCACCTACCGGATTCTCGACAGCCTGCAGGCGAAGAAGATCGGCGGATTCTATTCCGACGACGAGTTCGACCTGACCCGCCTCAACCACCTGCGCGACAACATGGTCGAAGTGGGCCGTTCCTGCGTGCACCCGGATTACAGGAGCGGGGCCACCATAACGCTGCTCTGGTCCGGGCTTGCGCAATACATGCAGGCGCACCATTATCAATACCTGATCGGCTGCGCGAGCATCGGCATGGGCGACGGCGGACACAATGCCGCCAGCATCTTTCACAGAATCAGGGAGCGCAGCCTCAGCCCTTCCGAATACCGCGTCTTTCCCCGCTGCGCGCTGCCCATGGATGCGCTCAATTGCAATCTCGCCCCCTCCCTCCCCCCGCTTCTGAAGGGTTATCTTCGCCTCGGCGCCTACGTGTGCGGCGACCCGGCATGGGACCCCGATTTCAATACCGCCGACCTTTTGATGATGCTGCCACTCTCGAGAATGTCTTCCCGTTATGCAAAACATTTCATGAGAAAATCAGGCGGCCCCATTCTGGCCGACTAACTTTCCTGGACTGAGAGAGGCGCTGGCTTTAGAATCGGGCATGGCCTTCAGAAAGCATCATGCACTCAGGGTATTGCGTCTGACGAGACTTGCAATTCATCTTGTCCGGGGCGTTTTGACCGTGGGAACGGTCTTCCCATACAGCGGCAAGGCGAAAAGGCACAAAATGATCCGGCACTGGTCGACAAAGCTGCTCAGGATCCTGAACGTCTCCCTTTCCGTTTCGGGAAATCCGCCGGAAGGAGGCTCCCTGCTCGTTGCCAACCATATTTCCTGGCTCGACATCTACCTCATCAACAGCGTCTGTCCGCCCCGCTTCGTCGCAAAATCCGAAATCAGGAAATGGCCTGCGGTGGGATGGCTGAGCGAAAAGACCGGGGTGCTTTTCGTGGAAAGGGAAAGGCGTTCTGATGCCTCCAGAGTCAACCGGGCAATTTCGGAAGCGATCGCGTCGGGAGACCGGGTTGCGGTTTTTCCGGAAGGGACGACAAGCGACGGTCTACGCATCCTCAGCTTCAGGGCGCCATTGCTGGAACCCGCCCTGACCTCCAATTCGAATCTTCATCCGATTGCGCTCCGCTATGTCACATCGAGCGGAGCAATCGACACCGGGGTCGCCTATGCCGGGGAAACCACTTTCGGACAATCGCTGTGGGCCATACTCGGGCAGGAAGAAGTTCGCGCCGAAATCATTTTTGCAGAAGCAATCGAAGCCGCAGGGCAAAGCAGAAAGACGCTTGCGAAACGGGCCGAATCGGTCATTGCGGCAGCACTAAATCTGCCCACGCCCGGCACGACACCTGAAACACTAGGCGATCTTCAAGGCGCACCGCAGAAAGCGCCCCTCCCCAAAGACAGCCCGTGTCCAGCGCCATCAGGTTTTCACTGATTACGAGCCCCAGGGCAGACCAGTGGCCGAATACGATTTTCGCCCCCGCCCAGGCAGGGTTTCTCAAATCGAACCAGGGCTTGTAGCCCTCGGGGATTTTATCCAGGCCGCCCTTGTGCGCGAATTCCATCTTTCCATCAATGGTGCAAAAACGCATCCTGGTCATGGCGTTGATGACCACCCTGAGTCTCGAATGGCCCGATAATCCATCCTCCCAGGAAGCAGGCTTGTTGCCATACATGCTGGCCATGAAATCCCTGTAGTCCGGGCTCTGCAGGGCCGCCTCGACTTCCCTCGCGAGGGAGGATGCCTTGTCCACGTTCCAGGCAGGAAGCAGCCCGGCATGCACCAAAACATGGCCGTTTTCCGCATGAAGCAGGGGACGATGACGCAGCCAATGGATCAGCTCGTCCCTGTCGGGAGCATCGAGAACATCGTGAAGGGTGTCGCTGCCGTGCAGTTTCTCCATTTGCTCGGCAACCATGAGCAGATGAAGATCATGGTTGCCGAGCACCGTCACGGCGCTGTTTCCCAAGGATTTGACAAAGCGCAGCACACCCGCCGAATCGGGCCCGCGGTTGACGAGATCGCCGACGAACCAGAGCCTGTCGCAAGCCGGATCGAAACCGATCAGATCGACGAGCGCCCTGAGTTCATGGCTGCACCCCTGAACGTCGCCAATCGCATAAGTCGACATGGGCGCTCAGCGCCCGGTCTTACTTGGCATGCGATACCATGTACTCGACGGCTGCCTTCACTTCGCCGTCGGTCAGGCTGCTCTTCCCGCCTTTGGCTGGCATCTGGCGGATGCCGTGGAGCGCGTGCTGAACCAGGGTCGCTTCGCCCTGGGCAATTCTGGGAGCCCAGGCCGCCTTGTCGCCGAATTTCGGGGCGCCCATCATGCCCGTGCCATGGCACATCGAACAGACGTTCTTAAAAACCTGGTCGCCGCTCATTTCGGCATGGGAAACGGCGGGAAGCAAGGCAAAGGCAACGACCGGAAAAAGTTTGAACGCTTTCATTTTTATCCCCTTGTTGAGTATATTAGGCAATGTTTATTTTAGACCCAATATCCCTCATGGTAAAGGCGCTATTGGACTCCCCCATCAAAAAAAGGTAATCTACGCGCATCGCGCCCGTAGCTCAGTTGGATAGAGTATTGGTTTCCGAAGCTTAAGGTCATTCGGAAGCGGTATGATAAAATGACCTTTGCTCCAGTTTTGCAGTTTTCCCTTCCGCGTCCGTAGCTCAGTTGGATAGAGCGCTGGTTTCCGAAGCCAGAGGCCACAGGTTCGACTCCTGTCGGGCGCACCATCCCCCATTTTCCATTGCTATGACCAACACTCATAGACTTTGCAGCTTAACACTCCGTGCCCATGATGTGCCCATTTCGTGCCGATTATGTGCCCACTTGAATTACGGCAGTTTCTGAATTCTAAATTTTTGAATATTGCTTCCCGTGCCCACATTTCAATCACACTCTTGATTATTGAACAATGAGTGTGCGTTCCAGTCGACATTGAAGTTGCAGGCCCTGGGCTTCGAGCATGTCGAGGCGCTGGAGAAGCTTGCCATCGAGGACCGGAAGAGCGCGAGGCTGCGGAAAATGGCGGTACGGGACTTGGACCCCCTCGGTCCTGGGCTACATCGTGACAGTGGGGTTCTTCGGGCTGCTGGCGTATCTTGCGACCCATGACGTGCCAGGCACGAGCGAGAAGATCCTTGACGTGATGATCGGCAGCCTCGGCACCCCGGCGATTTCCCGCTGCAAATATACCCAATCGGTGCGCCACGAGTCCATAGCTTGCCTTTCAACTGATCCCGGTCAATGTTTCGGACGAACGTCAGTTCCATTAACAGTTGGATTAGCGCTCATTGACCTTGTCTTCTGGGATCCGTTAATTACTGGGCTGATTGCCACATTCTTCCTGGAAATCGGGATTTGAGGATGGGGTAGGGGACGAGGCTGGGCTTGAGCCATGTTCGCCAACAAGGTAATCAGAATAATAGCCCCCAGAAACCTCATGCCGTTCAGTCCTTCTCCAATTCGAATTCATCCTGGTCATCAAGATGGCCTGTCTTACTTTCTTGGGATTTCCTTGGCTTACCCAGAAACATCATCTGAAGCGCTGGAGCGACTACCAGGAGCATGATCGGCCCGAGAAGCATGCCGCCAACCACCACTGTAGCAAGAGGACGCTGTACCTGGCTTCCGATGCCTGTCGATATGGCGGCAGGAAGCAGGCCGATACAGGCTGACAGAGCTGTCATCAGCATAGGCCGCATGCGCTGTTCCGCTGCCTGGTACATCGCCTGCATGGGCTGCATGCCTTCCAGCAGAAGGTGATTGTAATAGGTGATGACCAGAATACCGTTCATCACCGATACGCCGAATAGAGAGACGAAGCCGATCGCAGCGGAGACACTCAGATTTAGGCCGGAAACATAAAGCGCCACAATGCCGCCCGCGATCGAAAAGGGAATAGCGGCAAGCGCTAGCAGACTGTCCCTGAAAGAATTGAAAAGCGCGTACAGGAGCACCAGTATCAAGCTGACGGCGATGGGAAGTATGATTTCAAGCCGTTCCTTCGCCAACTGCATCTCTTCAAATTCTCCTGCCCACTCGATATGGTAGCCCTGAGGAAGCTGAACTTTTCTCGCGATCCTCGCCTGCGCCTCGGCGACGGTGCTGCCGAGATCGCGATCGCGAACGCTGAACTTCACCGGGATGAATCGCTGGTTCTTCTCGTGGTAAATGTAGGAAGCCCCCGTATCGAGGGATATGCTCGCAAGTTCGCTCAATGGGATATAGGCGTTTATTCCACTGGGCGTCTGGTAAGCGACCTTGATGTTCCGGATGGCATCGAGATTGGTACGATATTGAGGCGCCAGACGCACGGTCAGCGCAAATTGACGATCCCCCTCCAAAACGGTCGTAGCCTGAGATCCACCCAATGCAGCCTGAACAACTGTGTTCACATCCCCGGTATTGAGGCCATATCGGGCAGCCTTGAGGCGGTCAACTTTGATATTCAGGTTGGGCTGGCCCATGACCCTGAACACTCCAAGATCCGTTACTCCCTGCACTTGCGACATTTCATGCAACACCTGATCGGCAATCCTTTCTAGCGTCGGCAGATCAGGGCCAAGGATTTTGACCGAGTTGGCACCCTTGATCCCAGACAAGCCTTCTTCTACGTTGTCCTGGATATACTGCGAGAAGTTGAACTCGATCCCGGTGAATTCATTCGCAAATTCGTGTTGAAGTTCGTCGATCAATTTGTCCTTCGTCATGCCGTTTGGCCATTCGTCGAACGGTTTGAGCGGCACAAAAAATTCAGCATTGCCGAAGCTGGATGCGTCGCTGCCATCATCCGGACGACCATGCTGCGAGACAACAGTTATGACTTCGGGGTGGGTTTTCAGGATCCGACGTATTCTATTGACTGTTGACATGCCCGATTGAAGCGAAATTGTTGGGGGCATCGTAGCCCGAATCCATAAATTACCCTCTTCCAAAGTTGGCAGGAATTCCGTTCCGAGGCGTGTTGCGAGCACACCGGACAGACACAGGAACACTATGCCGATCGTGACGGTAGTACGGCGGCGATCAAGTGCCCAACGCAGGATCGGCGAATAAATATTGCGTAGTTTACTGACGAGGATCGTCTCAGTTTCCTTAACATGCTTAGGAAGCAACAGGGATGACAGGACTGGGGTGATCGTGAAGGTCGCAATCAATGCGCCAGCTAAAGCATAGCCATAAGTCTTCGCCATCGGGCCGAAGATTTGCCCTTCCACGCCCTGCATGGTGAAAAGCGGAATGAACGCCGCTATGGTGATCGCCGTCGAGAACAGGATGGCCCGATCCACCTCGAGGGCGCTGATAAAAATTATACGCAGGCGCGAAGACCATCCCGCTCCCTTCGTCAAATTACGGTTTTCGCTTTGCGCATGATCTTCCAGCAACACACGCTGTTCTCTCGGAGTCTTCTGAATGTTGCGGAAGACGTTCTCCACCAAGATCACTGCCGAATCGACAATAATGCCGAAATCTACGGCTCCAAGGGACAGCAAGTTCGCCGATTGCCCATTGATCACCAGAATGATGATACTGAAGAACAGTGCAAAGGGGATGTTCACTGCGACAATGATTGCGCTGCGTAAGTCGCCCAGAAAAATCCACTGGATCAAGAAAACCAGTAGGCATCCGAAGATCAGATTATGCAGCACGGTATGCGTGGTGACCGAAACCAGCGAAGTCCGGTCATAGAAGGGGACGATCTTGACTCCGGGAGGTAATGTTCCGTCGCTGTTGATCTTTGCAACCTCAGCCTTGACCCGGGCCACGACATCATTGGTATGCATTGTCCGGTTCATGACCACGATCGCTGCAACCACATCATCTTCATTATCGCGCCCGGCTTTTCCTAGCCTTGGCACATGACCAATATAGACTTTTGCAACGTCCTTCACCAATACCGGCGTGCCGTTCGATTGGGCAAGGACGATATTTTCAATGTCGTCGACCTTGTAACCCTGGGTCAAATCGTTGGCGCCGCCGCTGTCGATCAGGCCAACGCCACGAATATTCACGGACTGCTGACCGATGTTGACGGTTCTTCCGCCCACATTGACGTTGGCATTGCCGATCGCGGAAACCAGCTGGGGAATCGTGATGTTGTAGGCGTTCAATTTATGCAGATCGGCCTCGACCTCGAATTCCTTGGTCGTGCCGCCCCAGGTATTGACCTGAACAACGCCAGGAACAGTCAACAAGCGCCTCTGTAAAACCCAATCTTGAATTGTGCGCAAATTGGTCAGGCCGAAGTGCGGAGGCCCCACTACCTGATAGCGATAAATTTCTCCGACCAGACTAGACCCCTGAATCTGTGGCTGGACATTGTTCGGAAGGCTGACATTTTGTTGCAAGCTAATGGATGCCTGGGTGCTGGCAAAATAGTAATCGATTCCATATTTGAACGTGACTCGTACAAAAGAAAGCCCATAAAACGAAGTGGAACGAATGCTTTCTACCCCAGGTGTTGCCGCAAGTCCCACTTCCATCGGAATGGTGTAATAGCGCTCCATTTCCTCAGCCGATAGACCGGGAGCCTGGGCGGTAATTTCCAAAATCACGGGAGCCGGGTTCGGATAGGCTTCAATATTGAGCTTCAGATAGGCGATCACCCCCCCACCGATAAAAACCAGCAGGCATAGCAGAATGATTGGGCGGCGGGAAAGCGCGAACGAAAGAAGTTGCTTTAGCAAGATTTGCCTTTCTACGGATGCAGTCGCTGATTTATCGTGTCGCTGTTGCCAGAGTGTTGCTCAGGAAGATCGCCCCATCTGTAGCGATCAATTCGCCCGGATGCAATCCCTCCAGAATCTGGTCGACGCCATCCTGCTGCAAACCGATCTTGACCTGCCTTTGGGTAAAACGATGGGCATCGTTGGTCACCCATACGGTCATCGTCCCGTCTCCTTCTCTGACCACCCCATTGAGCGGCACAGCTGCTGAGCGTACAGGCATGCCTGTCGTTATCACAAAGGTGGCGAACATGCCCGGGTGTAATTCATGTTTTGGATCCAGGAGCTCGGATCGCACAGCGACGCGATGCGTATTTGGGTCAACGGACGCACCGATGTTAGTGACTTTCCCTCGAAATAAACGATCCGGATAAGCCGACACCTTGACTTCGACGGTCTCTCCCAAGCTAAGTGAAGGAATATCTTTCTCTGGAACGTTAGCGATCATCCAGATGGTCGAAAGATCGGAAACCGTGAAAGGTGCTGGCGCATTGCCAGGCTGCACGAGCAAACCAATGGGAGCGCTCATGGCAGTAATGTGCCCATTGATCGGGCTCTTGACCGGCATCACGGGATCGACCTTGCGTTCTGCGATGATTCGGTCGATCTCGGCATCTGTTTTGCCGAATATGCGAACAGCATCCCGCGCGGCTCGATAGGCTCCCTCGGCGCCCTGCTGGTCGGAGATAGCCTGTTGCAGATCTTTCTCTGCGAGCCCTTTGACTGAATAGAGCTGTTTCGCTCGCTCGAGCGCGCGACTCGTCAACTCACGGACGCCTGCCGCTGCGATCAGGGTGGACTCGGCCTGCACGAGATCAGGGCTGTCGATGGTATATAAGATTTTTCCCTTCGCGACATCCTGGCCAATCTCGACATAGACTTTGCTGATCTTTCCCTGATAAGAAGGGAAAACCTGGACTGATTTGTCGTCGTTGAATGCGATAGTACCCTCGGTTTCACTCCGGAGCATAAAATCATGTTCGCCAACCCGTGCAATCTCAAGTGATTTCAATTGGGTATCTGAAAGAACGATGCTATTTGAGTTTGACGAACTGGCAGTCGCTTGGGGCGTCCTGTCCGTGACGACTGATTGATGCTCACCGCAACCCCAAAGTGGCGTGAGCATGAGCAGTAAAATCATTTGACTTCGTTTGATCATGGGGCAGGTGTTCCTTTAGTCAGAGTAGTGTCATGAAGATTCCACCAGCCTCCGCCGAGTGCCTGGTAAAGTGCCGCGGTATCGCCAAGGCGGCTTGCCTGGGCCTGGGAGAGGTTGATCAAGGCCAATTGGTAGTTCTGGTCAGTTGCAAGCAGAGTTTGATAATTCACATATCCCACCTCGTACTGCTTGCGGGTGATGTCGAGGGCGGTTTTGGCAGAGAGTTCATTTTCAGCGGATGATTTCAGCGCGTCCGCATCGGACTGAATTGCATGCAGCGTGTCCGCAACGTTCTGTAAAGCGGCGATGACCGTGCTTCGGTACTGTGCCTGCGCCTGGATCAGCCCCTGATCAGCTGCACGCTCTCTTGCGCTCAGGGTTCCCCCGTCGAAAATGGTCTGGCCAACGTTTCCGATTAGACTGAAAAATCCCCCGCCTGACCGGAACATCTGGCTCGGGACGGAAGCCATTCCACCCACTGTCCCGGTGATGTCAAATTGAGGTAGCCTGTTAGCAATGGCAACCCCCACTTGGGCACTGGCGGAATGCAATTGCTCTTCCGCTACCCGGACATCCGGGCGCTGCTCGACTATCCTCGAAGGCAGGCTTAGCGGAAGCTCTTGGGGCAAATGCAGAGAAGAAAGATCAAAGGTCTCGCTGACGTCTTCGTTCGGTAAATTGCCTGCGAGGGCCCGGATCAGATCGCGCGTCTGCTCAAGCTGCTTTTGGAGCGGCGCGAGCGCCTGTTTCGCCTGCGCAAGGGAAGATTCCTGATTGGCGACATCGATGCCCGTCACATAGCCTAACTTGAACTGATTTTGTAGAACATCGAACAGTTCTGCGTTGATGTTGACAATTTTTTGGACTGCATCAATCTGTGCGCGCAGAGAAGCCTCTTGCAATGCTGCCGCAACGATATTGGATGCGAGCGTGATGTAGGTCGCCTCGAGTTGGAATTTCTGTACCTGTGCCTGAGCCTCAAGGGATTCGGTCTGCCTACGGTTGAGGCCGAAAATATCAGGCGCATAGCCCACCGTCAGTTGGGCCGTATGGAAATTGTAATAGACCGGGGCGTTATAGGGAGGCGAACCAGGAGGCGGATTGGAATAGGTTTGGATTACGCTGCCATTGCCCTGGACTCCGGGAGAGTTTCCCCCCATGTTGCCTGCCAGCTTGTTGCGGGAAGGCGAATAACTGACACCGACCGTGGGGAAGAAGAAACCTTCTTGGGCAGCGACGTTTTCTTGGGCTTGACGCAACGCCGCCTGGGCCGATTCTACAGTGGGGTTGGCCTTGAAAGCTCTTTCTATCAAAGAGTTGATCTGGGGGGATTTGAAAAGGGTCCACCAGTCGAAAGGGATGTCCTGTTTAGCTCTGAAATGTTGTGATTCACCATCCGGAACCGCAGCCGATGCGGTTTTCATGGGAAAGGGCGAAGGTGAGTAACCTTTCGCGGTAGGCGCCTCGGGGCGCTTGAAGTCAGGCCCAACCGCGCAGCCGCATAGAATGACCGCAGCAAGCAGAACCGCTATGTTCCTCCCTCGCTTTGCAACAATATTTGTTCGAAAATGAACCATGATTATCTTCATTCGACCACCAGCCTAAAAACTTTGCGCAGTTTACGCATATAGGCTGACAGCTTCCTGACAGCAGAAATTATTTATCCCTCGTCAGGTTCACCTAAGCAAATTCAGCCTGTATTCGCGTGCTGACAGGCGCGAGCGAAAAATCATGCGGATACTTGTGGTTGAAGTGAATATGAGCATTGGAAATGCGATTTTCGGGAAAGCAGCCTTTCAGGATGATTTTCGCACTTATGGCCGGGGACGATTCTATCCCTGACGATGATGCATTTGGATGTCACCGGCAGCTGGGCCGACCTTCTATCAGGTGGTGGGCACACCAAGTGACCGCTAGACTCAGTTTCCTGCCTTTGAAGCAATGTCAGTTTGTCAGGCAGCAATGAGGCGAGCCGTCCGTCGAGTCCTCTGACGGTAAACGGCAGAAAGCAGAGCTGAGCAGTCCTTAAGGAAGTCGATGCCTCTGGCTGACGAGCCGTCCAGCCGCCTTAGGGAAGCCCTGAACAAGTCCTGCTTCCTGTAAAATTGCAGTTGAGCCAACGACCGATTCGAGGTGCCATGAAACAGATGAGTTTTGCTGCAAGTGAGTACGTCAAGAAACCGAAACAGACCC
>Ga0315298_1000565_pt1 | contig 72026 bp, 76 predicted proteins | sample WHS_1_MG_FD_203077 | JGI IMG/M metagenome (GOLD analysis project Ga0315298, IMG submission 203077) | Extremophilic microbial mat communities from Washburn Hot Springs, YNP, Wyoming, USA - WHS_1_MG | ecosystem: Environmental > Aquatic > Thermal springs > Hot (42-90C) | place: USA: Wyoming...
GGATCCATATGATAGAGGACGAGATAAGAAGAAGGTCTTCTGAGGAAGCTTTACTTGCTATTCTTATAGATCCATTCTCGACTGAACCTGATAAAGCTGGGAAAATTGCATACGAAGCTGAAAAGGGAGGAGCCGACATAATACTAGTGGGAGGATCAATAGGAGCAGGTGCAATGCTAGATGAAGTGGTAAGCTCGATAAAAAAATCTGCTTCCCTTCCTGTAATTCTCTTTCCTGGAAATGTGGACGGAGTATCAGGAAAGGCAGATGCAATACTTTTCATGTCCCTTTTAAACTCATCAAATCCCTACTGGATAATACAGGCTCAGGCTTTAGCTGCAATCACCGTAAAGAGACTGGGAATAGAGGCAATACCGACTGCCTATTTGATATTCGAGCCAGGTCATAAAAGTGCGGCAGGATGGGTTGGATGGGTTAATCCAATACCTAGAAAGAAGCCAGAGATAGCTCTAGCTTATTCAACAGCAGCAGAGCTTCTCGGAATGAGATGGGTCTACTTAGAGGCCGGAAGTGGTGCAGAGGAACCAGTTCCAGTCGAAGCTGTGAAAATAGTATCAGAGAACACAAAGCTTGGAGTAATAGTGGGAGGAGGAATAAGATCTCCTGAGCTTGCTGCAGAAAGAGCTAAGGCTGGAGCTGATATTATCGTGATAGGGACTTATGTAGAGAGAGAAGAGAATATTAAAGAAAAAGTGGAGATCATAAAAAAGGCAATTAGCAGGATCTAAAAAAGGTTTTTCTACGTCAACATGAAATGGATTAATAAAGACTATAACATTAATCCTCATGCAATCCTATCTAGTTTACTAGTAATTTATTTTATTTTTTGTAAACTCATGCAAATAGAAGAGATGAGGAGGTGGAGAAAGGGTAAGCATGGCAGCAAAGAGATTGATAGACACATTAGGATCATGGAAGGATGTTCTTCGTATGTCACTAGGTAAGTAAGGAAGAGAATTGCTGATATTGTAAGGGAAGCTTTTAATGCAATTATCTTTGGCTTTTGAACAACAAAATAGGGGTATGTTATCGAGCTGATTACCAAATTAAGCAAGTATTGAAGACTAAGTATTATACTGTTTCCAAGTATAAGAAACAAAAACAGATTTAATATAGATGATAAGATAAATGCTATAATACTCACTAGATAGAATGTCCTCGATATCCCCTCTTTCTTTTTATAAAAGTGATATATAAGTATAACTATAAGTGAGAAGGTGTAGAGGAAAGGTATCTCCGGGAAGAAATCTAGGCCAAGCTTGGAATGGATGGAAAAAAGGAGAATGGATAGAAGGATAAGAATATCAGAGAGAACCTCCATTCTGCTCATTTCCGATCATCTCTACGGGGTTGGTGTACAAATATATTCTACTTGTGTGCAGCAGTATATTATTGCACATAATGGACACCAAAGAAGCACGCAGGTTAGACATGAGGCTAGACTGCCCGCACAGGCCACCATGCATGGACCACAGCATCGCCCAAGACATCCTTGATCCCAGGAGCAGCATTCTGAAATACAAGTCTCTCCCCAAGGACAGTCGCTATCTGTGCTACATTCATATACGCATGAGCCTTCTGTTTCTATGAGGTGATTGTTGATGCTTATTCTTTTAATAGCCGCTTTCTCATTTTCTATGCTAATTAGATATGCTCGTGTTCTTATATTGCTTACTGGCTCAGAGTACTCATAATAAGTTGCAATACTGTTATCACTAATAGGCACTACGACAGCTAGAAGTGTTAGCTCCCTTCCGTTAAAGGACAAAAAGTGACGGATTGCCTTGGCACTTCTTAAATCTGCCTTAAATCCATCCAATACGTTTCTCAGATCTTTAGATGCAGTAGCTTTACCTACAGCTTCCTCCAAATCCTTTCCAGCAAGCTCAACCGACCTCATAGGCTTTATCTCCGGTTTAGCTGATATCTCCGGTATTTTGCCCAGCATGCTGTACAAAGCGAGGCCCACAACAAGCTTAAATGCAGTTGATATAAACCTCCTCCTTGACTCCCCGCTGACCCTTCTTATGCACTTCTCCCTTCTTCTGACGTAAAATATAAAGTGTAGAGTGGTAAGCACGGAGAAGAAGGTGAATACAGCGGCAGATATCACGATAAGAGGGGTTATCCTGAGGTATATTGAAGCTATTAGTAGCAGGATTGATATTGCAAATCCTCTTGTGGACCACCTGATGCAGAAACTACATGAGCCCAGCTTCTCCCTCATATGAGGTCATCAGTTCTAAAGATGTTTTATTTAAAATTCTTTTATCTACATTTTTTTCTTTTTTTTAAAATTCTTCTACAAGAGCGTGTTTCTGACAGAACAGGGGAAAAGCGACCGAAATCTTAGAGGAATAATAGAGGGCTATTCCTTCTTTTGAGGGAAAAAAGGAATCTTAATAATAAACTATTACATTAGAAAATATATGACTTAAGCACTTTAAAAGCTTTTTTGAAAAAGATTTTTATACCAAGCTTCCCCTTTTCTCAGCCCCGTGGTGTAGCGGTCAAGCACACCGGGCTCTGGACCCGGTGACGCCGGTTCGAATCCGGCCGGGGCTATCATTTATAACGGCGGTTGTATGGAGTTCATAGCTGATGAGATGCTGGGAAAACTTGCTAGATGGCTCAGAATTCTTGGAGTAAGTGTAATAACAGATCTTGGTATGGGAAATTTTGATGATCTAGCCCTTAAGGCAGCAGAAGAGAGAAATTGTGTTATATTAACACGAGATGAAAATCTGTTCAAGAGAGCTGTGAAGAGAAACATAAGGGTTGAATTTGTCCCCGAGGATCCAATTAGAGCTCTGGCAGAAATATCAGCAAAGTATGGGATTCAGCTTGAAATAAATCTTGATAAAACCAGATGTCCCACGTGTAACACTCCTCTTAGAAGGGTTAGACCGGAGGAGGCGATCGGAAAAGTTCCTGATGCTGTTGTGAGATCAGGAAAACAGATACTTGTCTGTAACAAGTGTAATAAATATTACTGGACTGGAACTCACTATGAGAACATGCTCTCAGAACTCGAGATTGCTAGAAGCCTGAGAGGCCGATGATGAGAGGCGACGAGAGTGAACAGTGATCTCACTGACCTGCTCTGAGGCCTCTGATCTACTCTTTTATCCACCAAATAGTCTCTCCATTTCTATCCTCAACTATCACTCCCATATCCATGAGCTTTTTTCTTATTTTATCAGCTATTTCATACATTTTCATCTCTCTTAACTGCTTTCTGACCTCTATTAAGGCCTCTATATATCCCCTTTCCTTCGTTTCTTTCTTAGCAACAAGGTCTATCCCTAATATCGATGAGATCTCTGCTAGACCAAAGAAGGCTTCTGATGCGAGATTGTAGGATAAACTCTCAGAGACTATTCTAGAGGCAGTTGCCGAGATGATATCGATGGATGAGTATGCCAGTGGAGTGTTAAAATCATCGCTCATCGCCGAGAAAAATTTTCTTACCTCATTATCAATCACCAGCTTTATCTTTCTCTCATTTTCAGTTAGATCACCTTTTCTTCCCTCTTCTGAGTACTTCAGGGCTCTCATTGTAGAATCCTTCCAAGATCTCACCCTTTCTTTGGTACTGTTTATGGATTCTGGAGAGAACTCCAAGGGCTTTCTGTAGTGAGCTGATGTGAGGAATATCCTGATGGTATCTGCATCGTAGCTTTCTAAGGCTGAGCTAACAGAAAAGTAGTTCTTCAGGGATTTTGCCATCTTCTCCCCCCTTACTTGGAGAAGACCGACGTGAATCCAATATCTGACGAACTTTCTTCCAGTTAGGGCCTCTATTTGTGCTATCTCATTCTCATGATGTGGAAATATTAGATCACTTCCCCCTCCATGTATATCTATAGATGGTCCCATGAGCTCGTATATCATTGTGCTGCACTCTATATGCCATCCTGGTCTTCCATCTCCCCATGGAGATTTCCATCTTGGCTCGTTTGGTTTTGAGAATTTCCAGAGAGCAAAATCAGCAGGGTTTTTCTTGTTTATTCCTTTTTCGATCCTGGGATCCCTTAGAAGATCCTCCATTCTTATCTTAGACAGAAGACCATATCTCTCAAAGCTTTCAATATCGAAGTAAACTCCATCAGGAGTTATGTAAGCTTTCCCGCTTGACAAAAGACCTGATATAAATTCAACCATCCTTGATATGAAATTTGTTGCTCTCGGATTTACTGTAGCTGGAAGCACCTTCAAAGAGTCCATTGCTCTGAAATACTCCTCCTCATACCTCTTAGCTATATCTCTCCAGTCAACTCCTTCTTCGAGAGCTCTATTTATTATTTTGTCATCTATATCAGTAATATTTACTACATAAAAAACGCTGTAACCGAGTCTGTTAAGATATCTCCTGACGATATCAAAGAAAACAGCGGTTTTTGCATGACCTAAGTGGGGTTCATCGTATACTGTCGGGCCGCATACATACATCTTCACTTGTGGAGGGTCTATGGGTATGAATTTGCTTTTCTCACCAGTTAGGGTATCGCTCAGCACTAGGTCAGGCAGGGTCATCGGGTTGCTGAGATGAGGAAGGTCATAAACATTTATCCAAAAGATTTAATATGTGTGCCGTAACCTTCTTCTGATGCAGATGGACAGGCTCTCCCTCGTCCTAAGAGGTGTTGCTGAACCCATAGAGGAAAATGTGATGACAATGAATGAGCTCAGGGAGCTGCTCTCCTCTGGAAGAAAGCTGACAACATATGTGGGATATGAACCATCAGGGCCAATACATCTTGGAGCTGTTTCCACTATAATAAAGCTGGCTGAGATGATTGAAGCAGGTATAGATGCTATAGCGCTGATGGCAGATGTGCATGCAGTTTTAAACAGAAAAGGCCCGGAAGATGTGATAAGAAGACTTTGCGAGACTTATTATAAGGAAGTATTTCATATAATAGGATCTCCTCAGATAAAGATAGTTATTGGAAGTGATTATCAGCTCTCACAGGACTATGTGATGGATCTCCTCTACATATCCACAAAGGTAACCTCTAGGAGATCTTGGAGGGCTATGTCCATAATAGCTAGAGAGAGCAGAAATCCATACGTGTCACAGATGATATATCCATTAATGCAGGCGCTTGACATACTCTACTTAGGAGTGGACATAGCGATAGGAGGAACTGATCAGAGGAAAATACACGCCCTAGCTAGGGAGATATTCTCGAAAAATTTGGATCTAAAGGTTAGAAGATATATACCAGTAGCTATACACACGGAGATCTCTCCGGGGTTGTTGGAGGGAGAGAAGATGAGTAAATCAAAGCCCCAGACACACATAGCTGTACACGATCCTCCTGATATAATAAAGGAAAAGATAAAGGCGGCTTTTTGTCCTCCAGGGAGAAACCAGTACGATGAGGAGGGAAACTTGATAAATCCAGTTCTCTCGATATACAGAGATATAATATTGAGAGGTAATAGAAAAGCTGAGCTAAAACTGTCGAGAAAGGCTGGAGGAGGAACTGTAGAAGTTTCATCATATAAGGAGCTAGAAAGGATTTACATGGATGGAATGATCCACCCAGCAGATCTAAAGGAGTTTGCATCAGATTTTCTGATCGAATTTCTGGAACCTATCAGAGATAAGTTTGAAAGCGATCCAGACCTGATAAAACCCCTATACGAGCTACAAAAATGGCAGAGAGAGGAAGGAATCTTCGGGGATCAGGAATGGAAAATTGTTCTTAGTTCTATGAGACCTTATCTTGGTGATAAGCTTACAGAATAGATTTTAGTCTCTTATCTTTTCGAGTAAACCTACTATGAGCAGTATCTCAGATCTTATGGGGAAGGGCATGTTTATATCGTTCATTATCTCGTTTAATATTGCTATAGCTTTGCTTGATCTCATGCCATATGAGATATCCTCACTTCTTAGGATCTCCATCGCATCTGTAGTGGCCTTCCTTATGTTTTTCGGTGCACTTCTATTCTGGGATATCTTATCCAACCTCTGTATTGCCTCCTGAAGTATCCTCTCATACTCCTCCTTAACAACAGACTTTTTGCGGGGCAAAACACCACCTCCACAGACAACAGGTCTAATGCAGTCAGCAGAGGATCTCGGATATAAGCTTTCTGTGATATATTTTAATGGATATCATCGTAACCGTTAAATATGTGATTCAAGGGAAAAATCAGGATGCCAGACGAGATTATAGATGAGGGAACAAGGGCAAAAAAGATGGCTGAGGCATTAAAAAGAGGGTTCAAAATGTTAGAGGACACTTGTCCAAGATGTGGGACACCCCTCTTTCAGAAGCCAAATGGAGAAGTGGTTTGTGTTTACTGTGGAATACCTGTCATATTGGTCTCATCGGAGGAGGAAGCAGAGGAGCAAAAGGTGAGAATGAGGCTTATTGGGATCAGAGATATCCTTTCATCAAAACTTGAGGAGATGCTGAGAGATTTCTACCCGAAAGAATCCTCCATTACGATGTCAGCATCAATAAAAGAGATCTCTGAAGCTCTTTTAACAATTCAGAAGATAATAGAGAGGCTTGGCAGAAAGAAAGAGGAGGAAAAAAGGTCTAAGCACTGATCAAGCGAATTCAAGTCTCACATCTTCTCCCAGCTTCAGCCTTATCCCTTCTATCAGCATACTTGCTAGAACATTTGGAGGAGTTCTGTACATTGTCTTAATACCTTCTATCTGCATTAATATACCTCTTTTCTCAGGGAGAAACTCCAGATTGTATCTGTCATATTTCAGGTTTACCCTTCTTCCTGTAGAAGGGTTTATGTAAAAATACTTTATTACTAAATAAAAGGATAGAGGTTCTTCCCCTCTGTTCATTATTCTTAATGCTATGTTTCTGGCCTCACTCTGGGAAAGGGGGAAGGTATTACTCTTTTTTACGAAAACAGAGAACTCTCTTATTCCTCTCTTCCCACTCGGTCTTATTTTAAGCTCATCTCTTGATCCATTCATATCTGCCAGTGCTAGGACAGCTCCAGAGAGAACTTTTCTCTTGCTCTTATGGACTATTAAGAATCTTTCCTTTCTTACTTCCGCCATATGATCTTTCCCCCTCCCTTGAAATCCTGATTAAAGCATCTACAGTATCCTCAGGGTTCTTTGTCCTTACAACAGGAATTCCTAGAAGAGATGCCAGTTCTGCTATCTTCTCTTCTTCCTGAACACGTCCTTCAAGCAGAATAACTGGCAAGGGATATCTTCTTCTCAATTCCTTAAGATACAGACTCATATCCCCTATAAGTAGAATTTTTCCCTGCGTTAATCTGCTTACAAAAATTCTATCATTTATCATATAATCAACTCCGTTCATCTTCACCAGCTCGATTGAAACATCATCTCTGGATATAAGAAGTCTTGCAACAGGACCATTTACCTCCCTAAAGTCCACTTTTATAGGAATCTTTTCCCTCTGCCTTTCCTCTAGGGAAAGAGGAGAAGCTCTACTCATAGAAAGAGCTCTTTTTAGCATTATTTCCATTTCCTTCTCCTTTCTTGATGCTAATTTGAAAAATCCAGCTTCTTTTCCTCTGCTAAGAAGTGCTATTACTTTTCCAGGGCGAATTCTTCCTACTCTTCCCTTCCTCTGTATATGTCTCACGCTAGATGGAGTTGCATCATAAAGCAAGACGATATCCATATCTGGTAGGTCCAATCCCTCCTCTCCAACACTAGTTGATATTAGGACATTGCAGTTGCCCGATATAAACTCCTCTAATATTTTTCTCTGTTCCTCTTGACTCATTCCCTGTTCTCCCTTCCTTTGTTGGCCTATAAGAACAGAAGGTTTTATTCCATTCATATTTGAAAGGAGATCATATATCTCATAAGCTGTTCTTCTGTAGTTTGTGAATATCATCATCTTTTTTCCCCTGAACTTCATCACAATTTCCCTAAGAAGATCCATCTTCGGGTGAGGTCTTCCTGATAGCTCCTCAAGCATTGGAATTAGCTTTTTTATAAAAGGATCCTCTATCAAAATCCTGTCAGCAGCTTTTTCTCCTCTCATAAGCTTTTTCAGGTAGTCGTAAGCCATAGAAGCCCCCTCTATCTCCATTAGATCCAAGATATGTTGAATTTTTATCATAGCACTCACTATTAGAAGCTCTTTTCCTCTTCCATCGGCGGCTAGAATCTTCTGGGTCTCAAGAAGGTTTTTCATGCTAACTTTTTGTCCTAGATCAACACCCATTCCTCTGAGCTCATCGGATTTTGATTTAATTGCACTCTTGAGAAGACCGATTACTTCCTCATACTCCTTGCTAAGGGGGACATTCACTACTTCTATCTCAAGATCCGAGAGGTAAGGTGCGACATCTTTGCTCTCTCTTGTCCTGACCTCAACGTTCTCTATATACAGGTTTTTGAGAACTTCCAATATGCTCTCCTCATTTCCTCCTGGAGAAGCTGTAAGAGCAAGAATTCTCGGATTTCTTGCCCTTTTCATGTAAAGATCCGCTATCTTCACGTAGGGATACAAGCCAACAGCTCTATGTGCCTCATCGAATACAAGTAGCGTGAAGTCATCCAAAAAGAGAAATCCTCTCTCCAGATCATTCTTTACAACCTGTGGCGTTGCCACAAAAACCCTTCCAGAGCTCCATATCTCTTTTCTCCTTTCTTGACCCACCCTTCCTGTCACTAGGACTATATCATCTATTTTCAGGACATCTTTCAAGTTCTTCCAGTGTTGTATTGCAAGAGGTCTAGTTGGAGACATTATCAATGCCCTCCCACCATATTTATGAAGCCTATATGCGATAACCATTATTGCTATTGCTGTTTTTCCTAAGCCCGTTGGAAGGACAACCAGCGTGTTTTTCTCGACCGCTCTTGCTGCTATGACCTGCTGGTATATCCTTGCTTCTATCTTTTCCGGCTTTATCAGAGGATGCTCTATATACTTCCTCTGCTTCTCCACAGCTTTAGTTGAGGGAGACCTAATTAAAAATCTGCTAGTATGACACCCTGTAATAAAATGAGCTTCCTCCTCTGAAGACCTCTTCAGCTGCTTTTTTCACTTTTTCCACATTCTCTCTTCTAGTGTAAACCCTCAAAGTGCTCATAACAGTCCTTCTCAGTTGATATATTATTGGAGATATCTCCTCTGCATTTAATCTCTTGATTTCACCTCCCTCTGATGAGAAGAAGAGAACTTCAAGGGACATATCCTCCATGGGAAGTGTGCGGAGCAGTGGAGTATCTACGTATATCTCCTCTCTCGGAACTCCTGATCTATTAGCTATCTCATCCCTTATCCCCTCTATCACACTCTTCCTCTCGAGAAGGGATAGATCACCCTCTCTTCTATATAAGATATCCTCATATGCGACTTTTAGTAGCCTTCTATTCGCCAGATCCTCAAATATGCTCTTTGTTCTTGGATCACTCCTTATCACATTCCACACTGTGTAGTCATCTAGCTGAATGTATTTTTCCACATCTTTTGCTGCTTCCTCAACTTCAAGCCTATCAGCAACTATCTCCATTGCCCTCGTTAACATAACTTGTGCGGCTCTTGATGTCTTGTGAAAGTATATGGATCTGAAGGATAGAAGCCTTGAGATGAGCAGGGACTCAAGCGTTGGTAGTGCCTTTATGTTCAATCCAAGTGAGTTATCAATAATTCCCACATTATATGCTATTCTGTATGCATCTACATAATAACCAGCTCCAGTGTGATAGGAATCCCTCATCGTGAAGTCTAGCTTGTCGGCATCGAATGGAGATCTTATTATCTGATTTTGATACCTTATTTTTCCTCTTCCTATTGAGTAATCCGCAACCTCGGTTGGATCAAATCCATTTTTGCTCAGAACATCTGATATTTCAGTCTCTTTTACTATCTTCTGGGTCATTTCCTCATGGCTTAACCCACATATTCTCTCAAGAACAGGCTCGAAGGTGTGAGAAAAGGGCCCATGTCCGACATCATGAAGTAGACCCTGAAGTCTTGACAGTTGCACTACATCAACTTCTAAATCTTTAAGTGTCTCAGCAATGAGACCAGCCATGTGCATAGTGCCTATGGAATGCTCAAATCTTGTGTGTATAGCTCCTGGGTAGACGTACTCAGAGCCCGCAAGCTGTTTTATCCTTCTCAGTCTCTGGAGAGGCCTTGTCTCTATAATGCTAAGCTCAATATCATTTATTTTTATGTATCCATGAATAGGATCCTTTATGTACTTCGTGCTATCCCCTCCCTAAGAGCAGCCCTGCATACATGGCAGAACTCAGGATATGAATCATCAAGGCACGAAAGCTCGCTCATCACACAATTCCTGTTGCTACAATGGTTCAATCCAAGCATATGACCTATCTCATGAAGTATTGCTCTCGAGAGCCTGTATCTTCCATCCAAATCCACCACATAAGCTGTTTTTCTTGGGATATCAAATACGCCTGATGCTCCCTTCAGCGGTTCTTCATTTCCCACTGTCACCTCATATTCTGTATTTATATCTGAGAAGAAAAAGCAAAGCTCTGGGATCACCTCTGAAGCTATCTTCAGCGCTGATATGAGTTTCTCAGAGCAATTTCCCTTTATCCTAACTCTTAAGCAGTTTCTCATATTCCTCAGCCTTTAATAAATTATTTAACTCCTCAGGATTATCTGCCTCGATTTCGGCTATCCATCCACTTCCATAGGGGTCATCCGCTATCCTTTCAATCTCTCCAGCTCCGAACTCCTCAGATCCTTCCTCAACTACTCCAGCTTCCCTGTTTCTCTCAACTATAATCCCGCTAATAGGGGCATATATCTTCTCAGTGGCCTTATTGCTTTCTATAGTTCCGATGGGTTCTCCAGCTCTGACTCTAGTTCCAATAGGTCTGATCTCCACATAGGTTATATCTCCAAGCTCCTCGACTGCATGCTTTGTTATTCCAACCCTTATCCTTTTTCCACCCAAGGGAAGGGCCCATTCGTGGGTTTTAGTGTAATACCTGTCTGCTGGCACGCTCATAGAGGTCACATGCCATCGGAATTGTCGAATATTTAACCTTATTGGGTTCCTCAGCAGTTTCCAGATAGTTAACTTTATATAACCTTTCTGGATATAACCACACGATAAATTCATAAATGGGAGATCCCTGTGTTCTGTGCCCGATATGTGGTGGTATGTAGCACCGAATGGGCATGAACAGGATATACACAGGATGAGGGGAGCCCCGTTGCCCCTGAAAGCCATCAATGAGGATAGTTGCTATCCGAGATGGAACGGATAGTTATAAAATGACTATCCGACAACGGTCTGCTAGGAGGCTAATCTATTGTCTAGTAAATACTACTCAGTAGCTTAAAAATCAGTAAGCTTCTATAACTAATAAGTATAATTTTTTTAAATAATTTTTTTCTCTTTACATCGTCGCAATAGGGTCGGTAATGCGACAATACAAAAAACCTTAAAGCTGCAGCCAGTGATTTCAAAATAGGTAGACTTAAATAGATTTAAGCTAATATGGTAACAGCCACTTATGAGGCTAAGACTGGGGTGGAACGGATAGTAAATTTTAACTATCCGATAGAAGCTCCTAGAAACTAGGAGATTTGAAGCGAATTTTATTTTATTTGAGATTATGCTTAAATATAAGCAGCTCTTATTTGAATTGCTTTTAAGGTGGTTTTCATGAAACCCGATGTCTATGAGAAGATGCTGAAGGGAACTACAACAGTCGGGATAAAGTGTTTGGATGGAGTTGTGATAGCATCGGATAGGAGGGCATCATCAGAGACCTTCATTGCTAGCAAAAATGCTAGAAAGACGATAAAGATATCAAACAGAGCTGTTGCAACGATATCAGGTCTTGTGGCAGATGGGCAGTACTTGACAACAATTCTCTCAGCCATATCAAGTTTGTACGAACTAGATCAAGAGAGGGAAATGCCAATAAGCTCGATAGCAAAGTACCTTGCATTGATGCTCAGATCATACAGACCCTATATACTGATAGCTCATCTCATAGTGGGTGGTGTTGACAGAAGTGGACCTCATCTCTTTAATGTAGACTTCTATGGCACACTAACAGAGGAGAACTATATAGCAACTGGCTCAGGCTCCCCTGTTGCAATTTCTGTGATCGAAGAGGGCTATTCAACCGAAATAAGCGTGGAAAAAGGGAAAATTCTTGCGCTAAATGCGATGTTATCAGCTCTCTCGAGGGATTCTGCAACAGGAGATGGCATAGATCTAACCGTTGTCGATGAAAGAGGCGTGAAATTCTTGGAAAGAGATGAGATACAGAAGATGATTGAGAGGAGGTAATCTTGAAAGGAGGCCCTTCTGAGATAAAGAAGAAAGTAAAGGAGGTTCTTTCGAGGATAGGCGAAGTCAAGAAGGTTGAACTTGAGGGTCCTTTTGTTGTGGTTTATGTGGATGATCCATCAAGCTTCCTAGAATCAAATAACACTGTTGGTGAGGCAGCAAAGCTTCTGAGAAAAAAGATAATAGTGATGTCCTCAGGAAAAATGCTTCCAGAGGAGGATGCGAAAAGAGTTATAAGGGAGATGATACCCCAAAAAGCTGAGATAACAGATATAAGAGCTGTAGAGGAGACAAGAGAGATATACATAATAGCTAAAAGGACTGGCTATGTCGTGGGAAAAAGCGGTTATTACATAAATGAAATACTGAAGAAGACTGGATGGAGGCCTGTTGTCTTAAGGGCTCCAACGATGGAGTCAGGTCTTCTTAACACAATATACAACTACTTAATCGAAGGCTCAGCTGAGAGAAAGAAGATAATGAGAAAAATAGCAGAGAGGATATACAGAGAGCCCATCGGTATTGAGAGAGGGATATTTGTAAGCTTCCTTGGTGGGGCAAGAGAGGTTGGAAGGAGTTCCATAGCTGTTACCACAAATGAGGGATCAGTACTTCTTGATGCAGGAATAAGCTTGGGTAGGGGGGAGGCATTTCCTCGCTATGATCTAATAGATCTAGATGAGATAGATGCAGTGATAATATCCCATGCTCATCTTGATCACTCAGGAGCTCTTCCTTTTCTCTTCAAATATGGATACAGGGGCCCTGTTTACGTTACAAGGCCTACAAGAGATTTAATAGTGCTTCTTCTCCTTGATTACATAAATCTATCGAGAAGACAGGGTATAATTCCCTATTTCTCTGAGGCAGATGTGGCCCGGATGCTGAATCACATGATTGTTTTGGATTATGAGGAGACAGTTGATATATCACCAGATGTCAAGCTTACCTTCTACAATGCAGGTCATATACTCGGCTCAGCCCTAGTACATCTGAACATAAGGAAGCATAACATCCTATACACAGGAGATTTCAGGTTCAGAGAGACGAAGCTTCTTGGAAAGGCAGATACCTCATTTCCTAGAGTAGAGACCCTGATAATGGAGTGCACTTATGGAGGGGAGCAGGACGTTCTGCCTCCTTTATGGGAAGCTGAGAAGCAGTTGATACAAATAATAAAGGACACTATTGAGAGAAATGGAAGAGTTCTTATACCAGCTTTATCTGTTGGAAGAGCTCAGGAGATAATGATAACTTTGGTGGAGGCCTTTTCAAGGAAAGAAATACCTGACGTTCCTGTTTACATAGATGGCATGGTATATGATTCTACTGCAATACACTCAGCTTATCCAAGCTATCTCTCAGATTACATAAAGGCTAGGGTCTTCGGTGAGGACAAGGATCCCTTCACGGATGAGCACTTCACAATGCTAAAAGGAACTGAAGATAAGGATTCAATAGCAACAGGAGGACCAAGCATCATAATAGCACCATCGGGCATGCTTAACGGAGGACCTAGTGTTGATTACTTCATCAGAATGAGCCCTGATCCAAGGAATTCAGTAGTTTTAGTGAGCTATCAAGCTGAGGGAACGCTGGGAAGAGAGCTGAAAGAAGGAGCTAGAGAGATCAGAATAAGGGATGAGATGGGTGAGATGAGAAAAATTGAAGTTAAGGCTGAGATACACTTTGTAGAGGGATTTTCGGCTCACGCAGATAAAGTTCAGCTTCTCACATATCCATCATCGATACCTAAACCATCTAGGATAATACTGGTACATGGAGAGGCAGAGAAGATCAGATCATTTAAACCACTGCTGAGCAGAAGTATAGGAGCTGCTGTCATGGCTCCATCAATTGGAGAGAAGTTAAGGTTAGTGTGACGCTGTTATTCCTCCTTTGGAGTCCTCCATATCTCCACGAACCTTGGAGCTATTAGGAGAGGACTGTTCTTTCCAGATTTCACTAAAACCATGTCTCCTCCTATATCCAAGATCCTCTCCTTCAACCTCTCTAGTGCCATCTTGAGCTTCTCAGGCTCTGATGCCATGTCATCATACCTCAGTATAACTATATTTCCATCGTTTACTTCATTCACAATTGAGTCTATGTCATCCATTGATCTCATGCTCATTGGTTTTATTGCCATTGCCTTCTCGGACACAGATGGGAAGTGAGATAAGGGTTTCTCCTCCTCTATAATTTCTTCTTCTTTTTCTTCCTCCTTTCCCAGTATCTTCTTGAATATCCTGCTCATGCTCCCACACCTCTGTGCTGAAGCTGGGGAATAAAAACCTTTGATTAAGTTTTTATATCGTCGATGGTCTTGCCTTGATGCCCGACACAGCAGCCTATCTGAGCAAGAACATGAGGGAAGATGTCCTCGTATCTTTGAAGACAGGCTTTTGGATAAGAGGAAAGCTGGAATCATTTGACAGACATCTTAATCTGATACTGGGAGATGCTGAAGAGTTAATAGTTGACAAGGGAGAAAGAAAGTCCATAAGGCTGGGGAAAAGAGTTTTAGTGAGAGGAGATATGGTTGTTGCTATATCTATGCCTAAGGAGGTGAAGGAATGACAAAAGGAACACCATCAATGGGAAGGAGGAGCAGAGGAAAAACTCATGTGAGATGCAGAAGGTGTGGTAGGAATTCATTTAACATAAAAAAGGGATATTGTGCCTCTTGTGGCTTTGGAAGGAGCAAGAGACTTAGAAGCTATGCTTGGAGCAAAGCTTAAATATAGATAATATGTTTTAGTGGGCCGGTGGCGCAGTCTGGTAGCGCGCCCGCTTGGCATGCGGGAGGCCGAGGGTTCAAATCCCTCCCGGTCCATTTTTGTGCCGGGGTAGCTCAGACTGGGAGAGCGCCCGGCTGAAGACCGGGCGGTCGTGGGTTCAAATCCCACCCCCGGCACTTAGATTTTCAGGAATGCCCAAGCAGCATTCTTCTTATGCTGTTAAGCTTAATATAGATATCCAATCCCCTATTCAAGAATATTGGTAATTTGACAGACCCATTTAAGGCGCTCAGCACCAACTTAACCTCATCCTCCAGTGTTGTATTGGTTGTATCAATTTCCATTATTTTATCATCTCCAAATGTATTTATAGATTCTATTGTAAATGTATCAATTACATCAGCTTCTACATTTTCTATTATTTTTTCTGCATCATATCTATCCTTAAGCCTTCTATAGAGCTCCTCTGGGTCGCATTTTAACACTATGACGAGATCAGGACTTATTCCACTCAGAAGATTTGGGTATATCGTCTCTATTATCAGGCAATCCTCCTTTTTCAGCTCATCCATGATATTCCCTTCTTTCACTACTATACTCTTCCTTCTTCTGTCAATTCCAGCCGTTAAACCCTTGGAGATCAGATAATCTCCTAAATTAATATATCTACATTGCAAAATTCTAGCTAGCTCCCGCGATAGCGTTGTTTTACCAGCTCCAACAGAGCCGGTTACTACTATTATCCTTCTGCATTCCACAAAACCCTAACAAGCACTTAAAATTTAAAGAGTAAGTTAGGTGATCTGCTTCAACAATTCGTTCAATAGTGAAAAAGCTAAAAATTAGTTGGTTCCCGAAAATCCTGATGGAATCATCTGAGCTTAACGAGATTGAACTCTCCCTCAACGCAGGTAAGAGCCTGATTCTCAATTCTCCGGCTGAGATAAAGGTCATAAGCGGGGATGTGGAGATATGGGGGGCTAGTATTTCCTCAGAGATAAGAATAGAAGAGAGGAAGATCCCCCTATTAATAGAGTCTATTTCGAATTCTAGACTTCTGATAAGGTCAAAATTCCATCCTGCTGAAACTAAAATTCCAGATTCATGGAGAGAGGTGGAAAAATCTGTTGATAGTGGAATCACTATATTTATCGGTGCTTCTGACTCCGGAAAGAGCAGCATAATAGCTTATTTAGCCAATAAATTGGTGGCAAGAGGGCTTAGAGTGGGGATAGTGGATTCTGATATAGGGCAAAAGGATATAGGACCTGTTGGTACAATATCTTCAGCTGTTTTCTCTGATCTGCCCATTATACCTTGGTTAAAGGAGCCTGACAAAATGTATTTCATAGGAGATAAGACCCCGAGAGGACATCTTCTCCCAATGGTTGTTGGCGTCAGGATGCTGGCAGATATGACAAAAGCTGATGCTATACTGGTAAACACGACTGGATACGTGTCAGATGATGCTGCGGTCGAGCTTAAACTCAGGAAAATCGAAAACTTGAGACCAGATAGGGTCGTGGGAATAGATGATGGCTCTCTTGGGGATTTACTATCCAGAATCCCTCCTTATGTAAAGAAGATCCGGATAAGAGCTCCAGATGAGATCAGGAAAAAAGGGGTAGCTGAAAGAATGGAAAGAAGGAGGATAAACATAGGAAGATATCTTAACAACTCAGATCAGGTAGAACTGGATATAAATAGCCTTTTCATCCAGTGGTCTCCTCTTGGAGGTGGAAATATTGGGAATGAGACCCTAGAATTCCTATCTAAGGAGCTTGGAGTCAGGGCAATATGTGGTCATGAAGGACCTTCTTTTGTATATCTATTGACAGAAAGCTGTCCTGATGCAGAGCGTATAAGGAAAATTGAGATGCTTACCGGGAAAAGGATGAAAACTGAGGCAGTAAGCGATTATATGAACTTATATGTTGGCCTTCTGGATGAACAGGGTTTATGCGAGGGAGTGGGTTTGCTCAAAGGCATATCTGAGGGCAAAATAAGAGTTCTCACAAAATGTGAGAAGAGACCTAGTGGCCTGAGATTTGGATTTATTAAGTTCTCGGATCAAGGATTTGAGATAGGGAGGAGGAGAGTTTGCAGATAATAGTAAATAAAGATCTTCTTCTAGTCAGAAGAGACGGAATATTGAAAAGAGCAAGAGAAATAGTTCTCAATGCTCTTGAAAATGCCATATTAGCTGTTGACTCATACAATTCCACAAAAAGATCGATAAGGCTTGAGAAAGAGATTTTAATACTAAATTCAAGCTGGAATCCATCTAAAGGAGAGCTTCATGTTGTTGGAGCTGGGAAAGCAGGGGCAAAAATGGCACTGGCTGTCGAGGATTCATTAGGGGATATTATAAAATCTGGAGCGGTAAATGTGCTGAGAGGTACTGAAAAAGCTGTCAGCACAAGTAGGATAGAGCTTATTCCAGCCGGTCACCCTCTACCTGATCTGGGCTCAATAGAGGGAACTAAGAAAATTCTCAATATTGCCGAAAAGCTGAAAGAAGAAGATCTTCTCCTCGTCCTCATATCAGGAGGAGGGTCTGCCATAATGGAGCTTCCTCAGGAGGGGATATCGCTGGATGATCTGATAAAGATGAACAGGCTGCTCATATCCTGCGGAGCTGATATAAAGGAGATAAACACAGTGAGGAAGCATGTATCTAGGGTGAAAGGGGGAAGGCTTGCGAAAGCTACTAAAGCTAGGGTGATATCCCTCATAATATCTGACGTAATAGGCGATCCGCTCGACTCCATAGCTTCTGGTCCTACAGCGCCCGATAGCACGACATTTAGGGATGCCATGGATGTGATAGAGAAGTATGATCTGGAGGATAAAATGCCTGCATCCATTATGGATGTGTTGAGAAAGGGAATCAGGGGTGAGATAGAGGAGACCCCAAAGCCGGGTGATGATATCTTCAACAGAGTTGACAACTACATAATTGCCAACAACAGAATTGCTGTGAGGAGTATGGCACAATATATTGAGAAAATTGGAATAAAAACAGTGGATCTGGGATCTAGGATAAGAGGGGAGGCTAGAGATTCAGGCTCTGTCATCGCCTCTATAGCAAAATCAGTGGAATATGGAGAGTCTACGGTTTCAAAACCTGTTGCAATAATTGGAGGAGGGGAGACCACGGTAACTTTAAGGGGAAAGGGAAGGGGAGGAAGAAATCAGGAATTTGTTCTCTCAACTCTAAGGGAGATATCAAACTGCAGCTGCTGTATTGCATCAATCGGAACAGATGGAATAGATGGAAACTCGGATGCAGCTGGGGCAATCGCAGATGGAAAATCATTGGAGGAGTCTCTCAGAATGGGGATGAATCCAGATTTCTATCTGAAGGAGAACAACTCATATGAGTTCTTCAGTAGACTTGGGGATCTAATATTCACAGGACCGACTTTGACAAATGTAATGGATATATTTATAGCTTTAATCATTTAATTTGAAGCAGGTGCTTAGAAGTTGTTCACATAACCTCACTGGACTAATCAGCTAGAAAAGTGGAGGCATAGGATGTGTATCCGTAAAGTACTTAGGCCCTTTCTCCACTAAACCGGCAATAATAACTACTATTCCTATTATAATGAGACTCAGGGAGAGAAGCATTTGTGCAACATGATCGTGTGCACACATTCTTACTGGATATCCATACTCTGTAGGCATCTCTGGGATAATAATACCTATCACCACAAGGGCTATCCCCAGCAGTAAGATAGATACTCTCTTCATTGTGCTGTTAATCATAGAGAAGCTTTTTAAACCCTTTTAGCGAAAACTTTAATAATACTTACGTACAAGAAGGTAGATTAGCTTGGAGGAGAGAGGATCTCTCAAGGGGATCATTTCCTCCTGTTTAGAGGTCTCGAGGCATCTTCTCCTAGATCAGCTCCTAATACTATCCCTGTGGTCATTGATGATGGTGATATCTCTCTTCCTTGCTACTATCAGAAGGGATCTTATCGACTATCTTACCTCGACACCCAAAGAACTTAGCTTAATTATAAAGCTAGGATTGCTGTTGCTTCTTCTAGACATCGTAGCAAGTCTGATGAATTTCTTCTCAGAGTACAGGTTACAGATTCTGGGAGTAAAAGCCTACAATATTATATCAAGAAAAGCACTTGATAAGATATTTTACTCACGTTCTAGGCTGCTTGGTGGAGATATTCTCACCAGATTCATCTCAGATATGCCCAATCTTAGCGATACCCTCGGAGGTTTCATCCCATCTCTCGCTATACAGATAATAAGAATAATTGGAGGCTCGATAATTCTGTTGGTTCTATCTCCTGAGCTCACCCTGCTCGCTGTGATTGCGATAGCCCCGCTTTACTTTCTCTACAGGTATACCTCAAGGATGACGATTACATACTCATCAAGGGAGAGAGAAGCAATGTCAGGCATGGCATCAGAGATAAAGCAGGTTGTTGATGCTTCCGATCTGGTAAGAAGAACTTTAAGCAAAGGGTATTTTCTGAACAGAACATGGAATTCTGCGATTTCTTGGATGAGAAATCTAACTAAGCTTTTGTTCTTTAAGGTCTTCTTCAACCAAGCTTTTTACTCTGTGTATGGAATGCTCAGCTTTATAATGCTCATAGCCGGAGGATATCTTGTCTACATAGGGCATACCACGGTCGGCACCGTGATATCATTTACCGGGGCAATGTACAACATATACGAGCCCCTTGTGAACATATCAGGACAAATCGTAGGTGCTCTTAGCATGGTTCCCTATGTAAGGAGATACAGGGAGATCATTGGCCTTGAAGAATAGGACATTAATAGCGGTAGATCATTGGAGATTATAGAGGAGTTAAAAGCAGAGAAAATGAGCATCACGCTGGATGGCTTCTCTATTCTGAGGGAAATCAATCTTTCTGCTAAAAGGGGAGAGATAATAGGTATAACGGGCCCGAGCGGTTCCGGAAAGACAACTCTTCTCTTGACTATGATAAGATTTGTGGAGCCCTCTTCAGGGCATCTGCTGATCAACGGCTCAGACTACAGAACCTTCAGATTGAGGGATCTGAGAAGGCTTATTTACTATGTTCCTTCCGAGGACTTTATACTAAAGGCATCCTTGCGCGAGAACCTTTCCCTAGGAGATGATGCAGAAGAGGATGTGCTTAGGGAAGCAGTTGAGGTAGCTGGCATAGACTTTGCCACATTGGACGATATTGTCGATCCTGAAAAGCTATCACTTGGGCAGAAACAGAGAATTGCCCTTGCTAGGGCCTTAATAAGGAGGCCTCAGGTTCTTCTGCTTGATGAATCTCTTAGCGGGCTGGAAACTCCTCTAGAGGATATGGTGCTGAGGAAAGTCATAGAATATCTGAAAAACTCCATAATACTGGTTGTATCGCACAGACTTTCAGCGCTTAGACATGCAAGCAGGATATACGTGATGTCCGGTGGGGAGATAATAGATGCTGGATCGCATGAGGAGCTGTACAAGAGGTGTCAGCTCTACAAAGAAATAGTTGAAAAATATAATATAAGTTGCCTTTGTCATTTTAGCTCTTTTTCCATGTAGAGGGATTTCACGATATATCCCTTCTTTTTATACCAGTTCACTAGATCCTCTCTCGAGCTCTCCACTCTCAACCCTATCTTCCTATATCCTTTTCTTTTGCAGAACTCCTCAACAGCATTGAGCAACATTGTTCCAATACCTCTTCCTCTGTACCCCTCTTTTATATTTATGTCCATAAGGTAGGGGAACTTCACATAGTTCACAGTGTCCCATATTATCTTTATCCAAGCAACCCCAACTATATCTCCATTCTCATCCAAGGCTGCGAAGAACCTCTGCTCCCCTGGACTTCTGAGCAGCTCGAGAAAGAGTTCCCTATGTCTCTTGGCATACTCTTCATAGCCGAGCTCCTCCTTTACTTTTTCATCAACAAACTCCCAGCTGACTTCTTCATCCAGCTTTATTATCTCCTCAAGTCTTTCCTCTCCCACTTCCTCTATCCTCACCCTTTAACGCCTCCTCAAGCCCTATAGGAACCCACTCATCCTTCTGGAGGTAGACGATTCCCTTTGCATACTGAAGTAATATCCTGTATATATGCTCCCTGAACTCCTCGGGTATATTATCGAAATGCGAGTTTCTGCTGTCAAAGTGCAGCATCTCAACTGTATCGTCCCTTCTCGCAATTCCTATTTTCTTTCCATATCTCTCATTTATGAGATATGAGGAATGTCTCAGCTCGGATTCATCAAGTCTGACTAATCCCTTCTCTATCCTGTTCGGCAGATCCTCTACATCCTCCTTTTTGTACCCGATGAGCTCTGGATTTATCCCATTTGCAAGAAGGAAGGTCATTATCCCATTGCACTTTATGCATTTTCCGCATGGAATTATCCTTTCTCCCTCCATATGAGTTCTGTGACAACTCCTTTGAAGCCTAAATAGCTCAGGATATCTGTTAAATAAAATTCTCTCAACTATCAAGCCGCTTATAGGCCTCACAGCTGACCACTGCCTGAAGTTGAACCCACTTCTTCTGAACCACTCTGTCATGTACTTGTCAAATTCCTGTGTCTGATCGTAGACGGCATTATAATGTTTTATTCCATTCACCTCATAGCTCTGTCCTCTGGGATCATCGTACTCATTTCCCATTACTATGTTTCCGATCCTCCTCTTGTATAGAAGTGGCAGAAAGGAGAATATGAAGTGCTCGAAGAAGAAGAGATGTACTGGGTATATATCAGCTTTTATCCTCTCAAATCTCGGGACTAGGATTTTCATTCTTCTGTTCATGAACATATAGAATCTGTCGACGTTAGACCACACTCTCAGCGTTGAATACCTATCCTTGAAATACCTATAAGCTGTCAGGGCCGTGAACCAATGCCTTCCTGATTCATTGAAGAAGCAAGCATAGGTATCGCATCCTATCTCCCTCAGGATACCGAATGTGAGCAGGGACTCCTTTCCTCCAGAGCTCATCACAGCACACTTCTTATAGTCCAGCTTTAGGTCAACTGTGTCTTTTATCACCTCCTTCACCGATATTTTAGCTCTGACCTCCGCATCTTTCGGTCCAAAATCCTTCGGAATATATTCATCTTTTATAAATCCTGTCTTTTTTGCTATTCTATTGACAAATATATCTCTTGCGGTCGCATCCATATTATGTTTGAGAAATTCTACCTCCTCCTTCGTCAGACCGTATCTCACCTCTATTTCATCCGAGAAGAGACCGTAGTTAATTGCAGGCATGAGAACCATTAATCTTGCGAACTTATCCGCTAAGCTTCCATTCAGATCCTCCTCATAGCTGTTAATAAGTTTAAACTCATCGCAGAAACCATCTCCCTCAACTCTATAGATTGCATATATCCTTCTGCCCTCTACAACAGGAGGACCAATGGATATCCTGTCAAAGCATTTAAGATCGGGCAATTAGATCACTTTGCCCTAACAACAGCTTTGCTTCCTATCTCAGGAAACTCCTTCTTTATTCTCTCCACTATCTTCCCGACCCCATGCCATATTGGATCGCAGGCCACTACATCATACCTGTTCTCATACTCCCTTATGTACTCCTCCACTTGTTCTCTTGTCAGGTTCTCATGATTTATAGTTATGGCTATAACTTTCTTCTCTGTCAAGAGCTCTATCACTCTGATCATTCTATCTAAATCCGGAAGGGGATATCCTGGGAATCCATCAAGATATCTCCTGCCTGGAGCATGCTGCAACACTATTGCATGGGGCTTTCCTGCAGCCAGAAGCTCAAAACTTCCAGGAAAAGCTGGATGAAGTATTGATCCTTGGCCGGGTATGACAATAACATCGGGGTTTTCCTCCTTATATGCTCTCCATATCTCGTGCTCTATTCCCCCTGCAACAAAGTCATTTATCATCGCATCTATGACAACTCCATACCTGCCATCCTGCATCCAAGCAGTCTGTCCAGTTCCAACAAAGACAGCTTTTATTCCGGATCTATTTAGCTCTTCCACAAGCTTTATAGCCGTTGTTCTCTTTCCTATCGCTGAATCAGTTCCGAGAACAGCTATTCTCAAGGACCTAACTTCCTCTATTTTTCCTGTGTAGAATATTTTCATATCTCTAAAAATCTTCCTCACATCAACTATCTCCACCTTATTCTCCTTTGCTAGCGATGAAAGCTCCGGGTCATCGCTCAAGAACTCATGAAGGCCTGAAACTATGTTCATGCCTCTCATTATCGCCTTTTTTATTATTTCTCTATATTCTTTCGGAAGAAAACCTCCTGGAGTTGCAACGCCGATTATCAGAGTATCTGCATCCGGACAGCTTGCTAAGGCCTCATCAAGGGAGCTGTATATCATTATCCCCCTCTTTATGCCATCCAAGACCTCACCGGCATCCCTTCCGGCAAGAGTGCTATCTATAACCCCCAGAATTTCGTACTTCCTTGAGTATCTCACCAGTCCATGTGCGGTCTTTCCATCTGTTGTGCCGAAGTAACCCTCAGCCAGTATTACTGCTTTTTTCATATGATCGACCTCCCTGTTATCACAACAACATGATCTCCACGAACTCTTCTTCTAAGGACGAACTGTCTTAAAGCATCTATTGCTGATGCAGACGCAGGAAGCACGCTTATTCCCTCCAAGTTCCTGAGAAGGTTTGCATAGTAAATCATCTTCTCATCAGAGACGAAACCCGCATATCCGCCGCTTCTCCTTATTGCATTTAACGCCTCATCTCCTTCATAAGAATAATAGGCCACAAGAGGCTCGTTCACGTCTGTTTCAACTATCCTGTCCGGGCTTAGAGGAACCATTCTTCTAAATCCCATTTTAAAGCTTCTGACAACAGGATTACCGTGTACTGTGCTTGCTCCTATCATCCTAGGAACTCTTTCTATTAAGCCCTTTTTCCTCAGCAGAAGGAAACCGTGATATATCCCAGCCAGAGTAGTTCCATTTCCAACAGGGACAGAGACAGTTGTAGGAGCTCTTCCAAGCTCCCTGTATATCTCATGTGCTATTCTTGCATATCCCATGAGGCTTATTCTTCTGCTTTTTCCACCCGGATTTGCATCATACCATCCGTTTCTTGATGCCATTATTGAACTGAGTTTCACAGCCTCCTCGTACTTTCCATCTACCCGTACTATTTCAGCTCCGTAATCCCTCATCTCTCTTTCTCTGATAAGAAGATATCCCTTGGGAACAAAGATAACAGATCTCAGCCCACTTAGTGATGCATAGTATGCTATTGATGCACCGTAATTTCCACAAGTTCCAACAGTTATCGTATCAAATCCGTTCTCAGCAGCTCTTTTGGCATGAAGAACAGCAGCTCTATCCTTCTGAGTACCTGTTGGGTTTCCTCCCTCGTATTTTATGAATATCCTTCCAAAGCCGAAAACCTTCTCAAGACCATATGCCCTGAAGAACGGGGTCTCCAGGGCAAGTCGTTGATGTGCTTCAGACTCCTCCAGCTCCATCTTCTATCCTTTTACCTCCACGCCTTCCTAAGGCTATTCGTATAAAAAAATTCCAGAGGAAGCTTGAGAGACTGAGTAGGGACAACCGGTCATCTATATGTCATTAGATCCCAATGGGTTCTGTAACATTCTCGCGGGAAACAGTTTAGCATGGTGAAAGGTTAGCTTGTTTATATCAGTAGCTTAAATAGAGATATTAACCAGAAATTCCAATGAAAAGAGCACTATAATCCTAACAGGACTCTTGAAAACTTTTCTGGAGTTGAAAATTATAGTGGGGGCGCTGGGATTTGAACCCAGGCCTGAGGCTCCCAAGGCCTCCATCCTAACCAAGCTAGACTACGCCCCCGTCTTCATGCGCTATCCCTTAATATAAATCTGCTTCCCTAATTATAAATATTTTTACTATTTTTCCATGACTTCCTTCAGCCTCCTATAAGTGCTTTCAAGGGCTTCTCCTAGGACTTTCGTGTCGGATATAACTGGCATGAAGTTTGTATCTCCGTTCCATCTCGGCACCACGTGTATATGAATATGGCCCTCAAAACCCGCACCAGCAACTCTTCCCAAGTTCATCCCTATGTTGAATCCATCAGGATTCATAGCCCTCCTTATGACATCTATTGAAATCATTAAGGAGTTCCAGAGGTCAGCTGATTCCTCTTGACTCAACATCTCCGGCGATGGTACATGCCTATAGGGTGCGACCATTAGGTGACCTGGGTTATATGGATAACGATTCATTAGTATATACGAGTATTTCGATCTATGTATTATTAGTGCATCATCATCCTTCTCCTCTTGAAGAGAACAGAATATGCATCCACTCTCCCCTTTCGAAGCTATTTCGATATATTTTATCCTCCATATAGCCCAGAGCCTGTCCATAATCACCCTCCTTTCTGCAACAAATAGTTTATTGCCTCTGCGAGGTCCCCATTTTTATCTATTAGGGCCTTTCTAGCTTCTTCCTCACTTACTCCTGCCTGCGACGCGACAAGCTTGACATCCTCATCAGGTGGGGAGTAGCTGCTTTTAGGCAACTCTATTTCATAATTTCCTACTATCTGAAATGTTTCCTGTCCTTGAACTCTTGTTAAAATCACGCTAGGGTTTTTGAAAACATAACTTCTCCCATCTCTCAATTTTATGAGGACAGTCTCTGCGTCAATCTCCTGGAAATCTATGTTCATCCCCCTAAGAGCTTTTCTCAAATCTCTCATGCTTCTGCCATGCATAAAATGTCATGACTGAAGTTAAAAGTAAACTTTACTACTAACCTCCATTGAACATCAATGGGGAGCATGAAGAGGAAGGAGCAGATATATGTATGTGAGGTATGCGGTGGGACATTTGTAGGAACTCCTGTCACTGTGGATCTCGGCAGTTATAAGCTAACAGCTTGCCCTAGCTGTGCAAGAAGCCTTAGAGCAAGTACAAAGAGGGTAATGGAGATAAAGGAGGAGAAAACTCCCCCAAGAATCAAGGAAGAGCCTGCTAGACCTACAGTCAGGAGAAGGCAACCAGGAGAAATAGAGCTTATTGAGGGGTTTGGCCGAATTATAAAAAAGGCGAGAGAGGATCTAGGCCTGACAATAGATCAACTGGCAAAAGCATTGGGGATAAAGTCCTCTCTTCTCAGACATATAGAAGCTGAAGAGATACTTCCAAGTGCTGAAATCGTGAAAAGCTTGGAGAGGATATTAGAGATATCTATAACTGTGAGAAACCCGGCATATGCAGAGGAGCTTGAGAAGGAACATGCAGAACCTATTCATGACAGGCTCACTTTGGGTGAGATGATAAGAATAAAGGGCAAGGAGGGGGAGAAAGGTGCCAACGAATCTTCCTCCTGAAGCCCTGAAAAAGTGGGAGGAGTATTCTGAAGCTCAAAGTCCTGAAGAGAAGCTGAGAAAACTTCAAGAGTTTTACTCTCTTATGCCAAAACACAAGGGAACAGAGAAACTAGAGAAATTTGTGAAAAGAAGAATGTCAGAGCTTAGAGATGAGATAGAGAGGCAGAAGGCAGCAAAGTCAAAAAGAGGAGGTTTTGCTGTTGAGAAGAGAGGAGCTGCTCAAATGGTGCTCATAGGGTTCACAAACTCAGGAAGAAGCACTGTTCTGTCAAAGCTGACAAATGCAAATCCTCTTATATCTCCCTATCCATTTACTACTGTTGAAAAGCCTGAGGAGGGTATGATGGAGTTCAAAGGAGCACAGATACAGGTTGTAGAGGCTCCTCCTATAGTTCCAGATGGAGGTAAGCTTACAAATCTTGCTATTTCTCTATCATATAATTCAGACATACTCGGTATAGTCTTAGATGGAAGGATCAACCCAGTCGATCAATTCAATGAGATAGCTTCTATTTTGGAGAAATATAACATATCACTTAAGAAGCCTAGAGGAGTAGTGAGGGTGATCAGAAGCAAGGCAGCTCCAGGGATAATAGTGAAAAATAAGGGAAGGATACTGGATGGAAGCGAGTATGATGTGAGAAAAATTCTAGAGAATTATGGAGTAAGACAAGCATGGGTTGAGATAGAGGGAGAGGTCTCCCTTTCCGATGTTGAGGAGTCAGTTCTCTCAGAGAAGAAATACAAACCTTTTATCCTCTTTGTCACTCATGCGGATGATGAGCTTGCGAAGAAGAATGTAGAAGCCCTGAGAAAACTTGGTGTCCTAGTAATACCAGTAGACCTGAGCTCTGAAGTTGACAGGGAGTTTCTTGGGGAGTATATTTTGAAGGAGTTAAATCTGATCAGAGTGTACACAAAGTCCAAGGCTGAAAAAGGATTCTCAGAGAGAGCTCTGGTGGTGAGAAGGGGGACCACAGCAAGGGAGGTCGCTAGAATAATACACAAGGATCTTTATGAGAACTTCAGATATGCGAAAGTGTGGAGCAAAAGGCTTCCCTATAGCCCGATGAGAGTTGGCCCTGACTTTGAGCTAGAGGATGGAGATGCCATTGAGATAATTGGGTGATAACTTGAATGAGAAGGAGATTGTGGCTAGGTTTGCTCTGACATTAATAGGAGATGCTGAGGTGATAGGACTTGGATCAGGAACCACAATGATGGCATTTCTTGATGCTGTTAGATGCTGGGAGGGAAGAAAAGGGAGAATCTTTATCCCATCATCCGGGGAGATAGCGAGAAAAGCGAGGGAGATAGGCTTAAAGATCGCAGATTTAGAGGAATTTGAGTATGCAGATATAACAATAGATGGTGCCGATGAGATAGATAGGGATCTCAACCTGTTGAAGGGAGGAGGAGGATTTTTGACGAGGGAGAAGATTCTAGCAGCTTCCTCGAGAAGATATGTGATAATAGCAGATCATACAAAACTTGTTGAAAAACTCTGCTCAAGAAAACCTCTCCCAGTTGAGGTCATCAGGTTTGGCTCCTCTTCAACCTTAAGGAGGATAATGGAGAGGACTGGATGGGTTTGCAGGATAAGAGAGGCTGGATCGTCAAGATATATCACAGACAATGGGAATTACATAATCGATCTATTCCCAGATAGACCCTTGGAGAAACCCCATGAGGTGCTGAGGATGATAAAGGAGATACCCGGTGTTGTTGAAGTGGGTCTCTTTCTCTCAATGGCAGATGAGGCATATGTAGCATTTGGGGATAAGGTGAAGGGGATAAGAAGGGGCGGTGGGCCCCAGCCCGGTGGGAATGCAGTCCTGATCCATCAGGAGAAGGGCTAACCCTCACCTCCGATATCCTGCAGCATCCTCCGTCTGTGTTAGGGCTGCTCCCTTCCGGGCCTGACCCATTTCCACAGCAAAGGAGCGGTTATCGCCCCTCCGGGCGATCCTCTCCCCACCGGGGATCCGCAGGGTCGAAGGATCATCAGCTCACCCCACCCTATAGGATCAGGAATGCAATCCGCCCGAGCTGGTTATCCGGCCCCAGCATTAGCCTTCTGGTACAGGGAGCGGCTACCTCCCCGGCCCTACCCCACCGCCCACTTCTTTCTGGAAGCCTGATTATATAAACCTAGTTCTTTAGATAGTTGTAGATCTAATATATATTAATGAATCTACACTACAATAGTGCATATGCTTTTATTTCTCTGCTGGCTCTGTAAAAAAAGGCCGGGGTAGCTCAGCCTGGTGAGAGCGCCGGACTCATAATCTCTGCATAGGAGGGCTCGATGAGATATCCGGAGGTCGCGGGTTCGAAGCCCGCCCCCGGCACTATTTTTGTCATGGGAAATTCATCCTTGGCAGCGAACCCTGCAGAAAGCTTCGATAAAAGGAACCTATTGCAGTCCAGTTCCATCTGATAATGAATCATGATATATTCTCGCTTTTAAAGAGGGCTTGATGGCAACGTAAATCGATGAAGCCCTAAAAACAGAAATTTCTGGGCTTTTGCTAAGAGAGAAGCGTCGACATCGTCAAAAAGCCAGATTAGATAGAGAAGATGAAAATAAAAATTTCATGCGGTTGCATAATATTTAGAGATACTTGATGATAAAGAGTAGCAAGAAGTAAGCAGAGAATGCGAGCAATATTGATGTTGATACAAGCTTTATGATGAATGTAGCAAGTCTGCTGTTATAATCACATCCAGTTTCTATCATCTTGGGAAATAGCGAAATCCAGATCATGCCACTTAGTGCTAATCCAGCCATCCACGGTATCCCGAACATCGAGATTGATGCTAGGCCAGCTGTCAACCACCACGTAATCTGAACGGGGTTTACTACTCCTATAGTCAATCCCTTCAAAAACAGAGGAAATGATCCGGAAATTGGCTTGCCCTCTGTCTTATCATGCTCCCCTCCCTTATAGGCATCAAATGCTAGGTATGCAAAGATCACTGCGGATGCTAAATAGAAGTAACACAGGAATCCCTCTATTTTCGACCTTAGCATCTCATAAAGCATGATAGTGGCTCCCATAAGGACAAAGTCGGAGATAGCATTTCCAATTCCAAAAATAAAAGCTCTTTTCCAACCTTTAAGGGCTAAATTGGCAAGATAAGCATTGAAAGGACCCGGAGATGCGATTGATGATAAGCCCAAGACAAATCCCACAAAAAGATTCTCTACAACTCCCATGGGCCATCACCAACCTCCGCTATAAAGGTGCTAGTGGATCCTCTGCAGAACCTCTTTATCAACTTGCTGAGCTCCTCTAGGGCCTCCTCAAGCTTGTCCTCCTTGGACAGAGACTCCATCATAAGCACAACGTCCCTAGTGTGTGCCTCTATTTTTGTCAGCTCGCTATCCTTGTAGTTCAGGAATCTCGTGAGCACCTTTTTCTCATCAGAATATACTATCTCTCCTGGCCTAGTCAGCTCCTTCTCAGTGGAGCCGAGTGGAATGAACTCCTCATTCCCGCTGGATGTCCTGAGGTGGATATTCCCCTCTATCTTCGCTAGGTCATATCCGCCGACAGGTATCAGATATCTCAGTTCAACAACTAGGTAGCTGTCAACCAATGTATTTATGGTGGGAATGGGCTTACCTTTAGCCACACGATTGAACATGGCTACAAGAGTGGGGACATGCTTCTTCGAGCTAACTCCCATCCTCCTGTAGGCATCCATCCACAAGTTTATGGCTTGCGGCAGCTCACATCTCTCCTTCAGAGAGATTATATGCGCTTCAACTTCTTTCTTCAGATTCTCCAGCTCTTGGCACTCATGCTCAATAGAGAGCCCTTCACCCACCAAAACTCCCACTCTTAATTCCGGAAATATGCGTGTAATTTCCTCAGAAATGAGGAATTTATGCCCGGGGAAAGCCATTTTTCTCACTCTTCCAAAACTTAAGAGTCAAGTACTCCTCCATAATATCTCTTTTAGAGGTATCTCGTTATCTTTACTCCTTCTGTTTAAAACCACAAGCTTTCTATATGTGCGCATAAACTCATTTTAGTTGCTAAGAATATCTTTATAAAATTAATGTGATATTCATGGTTATCTGTAGCAAAAATAATCAGGAACTTCAGGGTTGAGGCAAATAATTGAAAAAAAATATATAAAAAAGAGGAGGAAATCAGGCTGGAGGCAGTTCTGTGTAGATCGTCCTGATGTCTACACCGCGCTTCTCGTTATATGCTAGGAATGCTACGTACACAGCTGAGCCCACTCCGAGGAATATGCTTATCAGGAGCATTCCAATAACTTGGACTTGCGTGGCTGATATCAGGAAGAAGAGGAAGTTGGCGGCCCATCCCCATATCCCTATTATGGTGAGAACAGGTACTCCTGCTATGCTCCAGGTGATAGGAGACTTTTCATATAGATCTCTCCTTGTATAAGGTAGAACAGCTCCTGCAAGACAACCGAGCATTCCGGTAAACATAGCCAGGTTGGATGAGACTCCCGCCACAGCCCAATCACTTCCGAAGTATGGTAATAGTAGGAATATAAGTCCAAATATCAATGTTAAGGTGATCGCCCAGTATGGGGAGTGGAATCTAGAGTCAACAGCAGCGAACATCTCTGGGAAGAACCTGTCAAATGCCCACGCGAATACTATTCTAGTGGCCACTAAGAAGAAAGCAGGGAGATCCTTCAGAAGTACTATCCCAACAAAGGTTCCGTTAATCACCTGTAGCCACTCCAGTCCTCTAGGAACGAGAGGTATAGTGAAGGAAGTTACTGCACTCGGGGGAAGCAGATATGAGGCATCTGGAACGCCTATAAGCTTTGCAACCTCCTTGGCGCCAAGAGTACTCATTAGATAATTATAAAGGACGGTAAAGTAGACCCTGTTTGCAGGAATATTATTCTTAGCTAGGTAATCCATGGCTCCTGGGATCTTTGCCAGCACCTCCTGAGGAACTACATATGCTGAATAGGCAATTAATGGTAACCCAACATAATAAAGCATTATTATCACAGTTCCCAATGTTTGGGCTACGAAAAGAGATTTTACTGGGGTTTTTAGCTCTCCTCCAACATAAACTGCTGCTGTTATCCCAAGATATGCGAATACAGCCCCAGATGTAGTGCTCATTGTATCTGCTATACTAAATGGAGCCAAAGGAAGCTTTCCCTTTGCCATTCCTATCTCAAACGCCTTATTTACTATCTTTTCATAGGCACCGGGGCCATAGAGACTGTCCCATCCTTTAACGGCTCCCATTGGAGCTAATCCCCAGGCTCCTAGGATTATCAAGTTGGTCAGGCATCCTATAACAGCTATTACGCCTAGTATGTTTATTACCCAGCCGTAAACCCTCATGCCAAGGTATGCTATAATCCCGAATATGAAAGCAAATGCAAATCCCAGAACTAAGTGACCCTGTAGCGTTACCATCCACTTGGCCATTCCTAGGAGAGAGTTATTATGAAGGGCTATTCCAGCAGCGGTGATAGCACCAGCAAAGAAGTCAACAGACATCCACGATAGGAGCCCATAACTTACTGCTTCTTTTACCCAAAAAGCCCAGGAGGCAATAAAGCCCATAGCTGGATTCAGACCTCTTGAGATGAATATGTAATCTCCTCCAGTCCTTGGCATCATTGCTCCCATCAATGTGTAGATTAAAGCAGTGGGTAGGGCTAGAAGGATGCCTGTTATCAAAAATGCCAATGGAATATCAGCTCCAGGGGCAGTATATATGCCAATTACAGCCATTTTATGTATTCCTCCTCCTACCACATGGGAGAACACTATCATGAATGCTGTGAAAGGTCCAACGGTCCTAACAAGACCAGAGGCCCTCCTAACGAATAGTGTAGGCGCCTCCTCCGTTCCCACACATATCACCTCTGCATTCGTCGATTTCACAATCCCTCTTCGACGAGGGATGCTCAATTCAGCAAGGTTTATTATTTAATCCTTGCTGAAATAGGGTTTTAATTAAGTGACTTTGATAACAAAAATAGTATAATCATAGCTAATTAGCTTAACTCTGTCTAAAACTACTTCATTCCTGTTCCAGAAGTCTCCTTCCCGATATTATAAAGCCAGTATGCCCTATCATTCTGGTAGAAGGTCTAGTTCTTTCCTCATCTGATTCTATTCCCCTTATAAGGATCTCATTCACCTCCACAAGTCCAAAACCTGTCTTTCTCATTTGAACAACTGTTTTCTTCACTTGCTCAAATGAGGGAACAAATACGATTACTGGCGATCCCGGCTTTATCGCTTTTTTAACAATTTCAGTGACATCCCATGGCTCCGGCAGATCCAGAAATGCAGCATCAAGATCCTTTTCATCAACTCCCTCTTTTATATCCTTAAGTCTAAGCTCCACATTCCCTAGAGAAAATCTCTCAATGTTTCTCTTCGCCACTTCATAGAATCTCTCATCTTTCTCATAACTGTAAACTTTGCCCTCTGGACCTACAGCCCTTGAAAGAGCTATTGTCATGGATCCCGATCCTGTTCCTGCTTCCAGTACCTTGGCCCCAGGCATTATCCCAGCTTTTATTATCATAAAACCGGCATCCTTGGGGTATATTATCTGAGTTGCTCTGGAGAGCTTTTCCATCACATCATACGTTGTCGGTCTAAGAAGCAGGACTCTGGCCCCTGTGTTCGTTTTGGTGACAGAACCGAACTCCTTTCCTATAATATCATCGAAATTTATATATCCCTTATGTGTATGAAAGCTCTCTCCCTGTTTCACCCTGACCAGAAATCTCTTCTCTCTCCTTCCCTCAACCACGAGGAGAATGTAATCCCCGCTTTCTATCGGCATAATACCACTACGATGTAAGAAGTTTATGGGCTATCTTAACTGCTAGTATTGGGTGTCCCAAAAGCTTTTGCACTGTTTTCCTGATGTTTATTCCATTGGCCAAGTTTAGCACGTCCTCAGCTGTGAGTATGTCTGCAAGCTGATTGAACTCATCATCTGTGACTTTCTCAAAAACTCTCATCGCTCTTAAACTATCATTTATCCTCCTTATCCATGGGTCATACTTTGAGAAGAAGTCTTTGAAGCTCTCTTTGCTCACTTGATCTGCTAGGGATGCCTCAGCAGCAATCTCTCCTGCCACTTTTCCTGCAGATATTGATGAGTGTATGCCAGCTCCCGTGAACGGTATAACAGTACCTGCTGCATCCCCGACTAGAATAACCCCATCTGCCATTATCTCCTTCGCTAAACCACCTATTGGAACAGCTGCACCTCCAGCCCCCAATATCTTAGCTCCGCTGAAGTACTCTGGATGATCTTTAATGAACTTATCCAGATAAAGCTTCGGGCTCCCTGGTCTAACCCCTATGCCTACATTGAATATCCTATCTGATTTCGGGAATATCCATGCATATCCACCGGGCGCAATGTTGTTTCCTAAGAAGATATGTCCTGAATGGAAATCTATCTTCACTCCAGTCATCTTATACTGGTATGTTGGTATTAGCTCTGTCTTGTTGTTGATTCCACAGGACTTGGCGACAACGGAGTTGTATCCATCCGCTCCTATGACAACCTTAGCCTCATATATCGATCTAACTGTTTTAACTCCGGAAATTTTTCCATCTTTGAAGTACACTGACTCCACAGGCTCGCCTACTATAAGATCTGAGCCTGCTTCAACGGCCTTTCTTGCAAGTTCAAGCAGAAAGAGATCCTTGTTTATAGCATACCCGGTCTGTCCTATCTCTACATATTTTCCGTTTGGTGCATAAACTCTCATATTCAACTCATTTGATACTATGCCAGGTTCAGGCTCTATTCCAGCTGTCCTAAAAGTCTCCTTGCTCACTCCCTCTCCACATGGTTTCCATGCCTTTATCTCAGGTTTTGCCTCTATAAGAAGAGTTTTTGCACCTTTTTCAGCAGAAGATTTCGCTGCAGCAGCACCAGCTGGCCCACTCCCGACTACTATTACATCCCATCTCTCCATGAAACTCCCCTTTTCTACCTTTCTCGGGTTCTATAAATCTGTTGCGGAAGAAACTTCCAGATAGTTTTGTATATTCGAAAAGTAGAGCTTATCTCCTATGTTAACTAAAATTAGAATATTCAGTAAGATATTCTACTAAAACCATAATCATGAAATATTTCAAGCTGAATAGATGGGGCTTCGACTTCCAAACGGACTCTTAGCCAGTATTAAGGCTTGTAAATCTATTATCTTAGCAGAAAAAGCTCATTCAAACTATTATCAATATCAAGAGAAGCTCCTGCACGGTCTTGCTAATTATTTTAAATGTTGAGGAGAACTTATTCGTCAATCGCAGACAAGGAAACTGTCAAATGCTAATCTTTATTAAGCCAAGAGCTCCTATAAACTTGTGGGGGGAGCTGAGGAGACCTGAGAGGGGGGAAGGGTGCCTGTATTGAGAACTCTGTTAGGTGCGCACTTTAGGATTCTAAAAAGGCTGGAAAAAGCGGGAGAGGACGGGGTTGTTGCATCTGAACTTATTCCAAGCAGGGAGGCAAGAGAACTGGTTTTGGGGATGCTTTCAAGCGATGGCTTAATAAAGAGAAGAAAGAAGTTCAGGGGAGAAAGAGTTTTCATAACGAAGAAGGGGCTAATTCTTCTAAAGTCGATGGGAGAGGAAATAGTCTCATGACCCCCTATTTTTTATTAATGAGGTAAGTTGATGCCCGACCTAAAGGTGAAGAGAAGGGATGCCTCAGCCAGAATTGCCGAGCTAAGCACGAAGAGCGGGAAGCTCCTGTTGCCCAATTTCTTTCCTGTGTTCAACCCGAATAAGCCTGTTGTAACTCCCGAAGAAATGAAGAGAATAGGGGTTGAGGCAATAATAACGAATTCATATATAATTTATAAAAACGAGAAATTAAGAGAGGATGCCCTAAGGCGCGGAATTCATTCAGCAATAGGCTTTGATGGCATAATAATGACGGATTCAGGTGCTTATCAGCTCTACAGGTATGGTGATGTTGAGATAAGCAATAAAGAGATACTGAGATTTCAGCATGCTATAGGAACTGATATAGGAACCATACTGGATGTGCCTATGTCATCCGATATGAGCAGGGAGGAAGCTGAGAGAGGAGTTAATATAACAATAGAACATGCTATGGAATGGAAATCTCTATCAAATGAACTTAGGGGGACTCTATGGTTAGGCACGCCGCAGGGTGGCCCTTATGATGATTTAGTACGCGAATCTGCAAAAAGAATTTCTGAACTTGGGTTTGATTACTACGGTGTCGGATCGATAAAAGTGGCGCTTGAAGAATATAACTTCACTATGCAGGCAGATTTGCTGATGAAAGTGAGAATGTTCCTTCAACCAAATAAGCCGGTTCACTTCTGGGGCATAGGCCTTCCATCCAGCTTCTCTCTTTTCGTTGCGCTGGGAGCAGATACTTTTGACTCCGCATCATATGCTCTCTATGCGGCCGAGGGAAGATACATGACTCCTGAGAGGACAATACCTTTAGAAGAGCTGGAGGAGCTTCCCTGTAGCTGTCCTGTATGCTCGAAGTATTCCGCTAAGGAGATAAAGGAGATGGAGAGAAGGGAAAAAGAGAGGTTAATCTCGATTCACAACCTATATACAAGCGTTCAAGAGATGAAAAAGATAAGGACAGCTATAAGAGAGGGATGGTTGTGGAATTTAGTTCAGGAGAGAACTAGAGCACATCCAAAACTACTAAAAGCACTTATTCACATTTTATGGAGATATAGAGATGAGCTTGAGGAAAGAGAGCCCGTCACAAAAAGAAGTGCAATATTCTACAGCGGACCTGAAACTCTGATGAGACCTGAAGTTATTCGTGCAAGAAGGATTGTGAGAAAACTTGAAGCAAAGAGATTCTTCAGGACATCGATATACGGCGATGTTCCTCTGGGGCTCAAGTATACCTTTCCGTTCGGTCAAACAGTGTCAATGGACGAGGATGTGAAGGACGAGCCATCGGATGAGGAGATGATCCTAAGCATATTGTCATACCAGTTTGGGGTTGAAGCAACAAGAGCATTCAGGAACTTGAAAGTGAGAAGATCTAGAAGAACCGGAATGCCTAGAGATGTCTATAGCGATGATATCAGGATTGGATTCATAAGACCACATGATGGCTTCTTTATTCCCTCCATAGAAGGAGCTAAGCTGCTTATTAAGGTACTTCCTTGGCCAATGTGCAGAGTTGTGGTAAAGAAGGAGCATGAAGATGAGGTGGCGAGGGGAACAACTGTTTTCTCCAACTTTGTCGAGGAGTTGGATCCAAATATAAGGCCCCATAGTGAGGTCATAGTTGTGAACAAGCTGGATGAAGTCTTGGCAACCGGAAAAACAATTCTCTCAGCATCCGAGGTTAGATATTTTGAGAGACATCCGTTTGTGATAATAAGACACCATTCTCTACACAGAAACTAAACTACTTCAAAGAGCTCATAAAGAAGCTTTATAGCTTCATCCTTCACATCATCTGTCACTAGGACATGAACTATTCCCTCCTTAGGCTGGCCATAAAGAACATATGATCCTTCTGGGGCCATAATTACAGCAGGGAAACCGAGAAGATCCTCCTCTCCTTCCACTAATACAGCAGTTCTTATGCCTCTAGAGGCTATTATTATCGCATCTCTAACGGATGCCCAAGCATCCTTGGATATAGTTCCTCTCTCATTTCTCGTTCTTAGAAGCAGAAATCCTGAGATATTCTCAGGAGGTCCTATGAAATTCCTCTCTTCCATCATATCAAATATGCATACATTAGGTATAAAACCTGCTGAAATAGCAGACTTCAGAACTCTATCCCCTACTGTTATGATGAATTTAGAGGATATCTCCCCCAATATAGATTGAGATAATTTTCCTCTTGCTTTTCTGAGTTCATCTGCTTTCTCTATTCTCAGTTTTATATCGGATGAAAGCTCATAAATTCCAGCCCTTCCGGAGAAAATCATATGATGCCGGAACTTAACAAAATAAAAAGTTGATCAATAATAAATTCTAGCATAAACTTTAATCCCCCTCCTGGCTTAAACAAATATAAAAGATATCTATTAGTTTATTTAAATAGACAGTAAAGTTAATAAGGATTGGGTTTTAAGAAAGTTTAGATGCCTAGGAAGAATCCGAAGAATGAGGACGTCTTTTCCAGTTGGAGAGGAAATCTTGGAAGGAAAGCTACTGGCCTTGTGTATGGAACTCCCTTTAATAAAGAGGAAAAACAGATAGTACAGCCAGGAGACGAAATAGAAGTTCTAGTGACCTCAGTAACTAGAAGAGGTGAGGGAGTAGGAAATTATATGGGAATGAAAGTTATAGTGAATGGAGCTGCTGATCCCGGTGAAACAGTGAGAGCAAGGGTGCTTAAAATAAAGGATAACAGGATAGTAGCCAATATAATAAGGGAATAGGCAATGGAGGATTTTCTTGATAAATTAGAGCTTAAAAAAACTGAGAAAAAGATATTTATGGCTTTAATCTCCTCAGAGAAGCCGTTAAGCATAGCAGAGATAGTTAAGATATCAGGTATTCCAGTCACAACAACATATAAAGTGACGAAGCGTCTAGTTGACAGGGGCTTTGTAAAAGCTGTTGGAGGAAGGCCTGTAAGGTATGCAGCAAGGTATCCAATCGAGATCATCTCGATGGAAATTCAGGAGAAAATGGATGATATCGTGAGAATTTGGTCGATTTTCTCAGAAATATCTAATAATCCACTATTAATAGATATGATGAGGGACTATCTCCCGGATATAATGAAGATAGGCGGAAAATCCGTGCCTGTTGTGCTGGAATGGATACTATCAAGGAAATCAGACCTCAGAGTATTAATTCCAACATCTATCTCATTCCAATACAAAAATATGGTGGAGAGGATAGAAAAAGGAAGCAGTGCTCTAGTTCTAGTGGATCTGGACAGTAAGTTAGCTGAGGAGCTTGAGGAGAAAGAAAATCTTAGGGTTAGAAAGGTTAGAAATAAATTTATATTCGGATTATGCAATGGAAAAGAAGCTGTTTTAGGGATAGAAGGAAGCAGGCCTAGTTATATATACGTAAAGAATGAGCTTTCTAGGCTTTTTGATCCTTTATTTGAGTCTTTCTTGAGGAAATCTATTTCTGCAAAAATCGGGGGATCGACTTGAAGGTGCTAATCGTGGCTCTAATTTTAGCTTTATCCCTCCTAGTCTTCATTTTGCTATATTCCCATATAGAGCAGAAAAGCAATTTCTTCATAAAAGAGGTATATGATAACAAAATTTTATTAAAAAATAATGGAACAAATGTAGTAGATATAAAAATGCTGATCATAAGATGCAATGGGGAAGTGATGAGCGTAATAGAGCCCAATTTATACTTGAAACCAGATGAAAGCATTAAGGTAGAGATTAACCTTTCCTCCATTAAGGGTTGCGAGGTTACTTTCATATCCAGCGATGGTGCTTGGGTGTCCTCTCTTATAAAAGGTTGAATTTATTTTTCTCCTTTTAATTTCTCAGGATTTATTCTGAAGAAGAGGGAATATTCGCCATCCTCCTCCTCAGCTATGCTGACATCTTCTTTCATGACCTTATCAAGGTCGATCTCCCATGTCCCCTCCTCTTGTAATCTCATAGCGGGTCCTATGAAAGTCTTATTGGTCTTTTCAGTTTCTTTTATCTTAAATTTCTTTTTATCTCTTTTCTTTTTCTCTACAGACCAAAATGCAATGTATTCCAGCTTATTACTTCCACAAGAGGGGCAGGTCTCCATTATCTCCGATGGATCCATTAATATCTTGGAAAAGCGGCATTCAGGACACCTAACCATAACCTTGAAGACCAAGATAACCACCATCTTATTTCACAAACTTAACTCCATCCTTCTAGAGGTCTTTCTCATTTTAATAGAACCTCTTCTCCACATGACGACAGGACCATCAGGACCTATGGAATCCATCTCTATATCAGCTGTTCCATCAGGTCCAACTCTGCTCATTACTACCTCTATAAGCTTGGCATGGAGGTCTGGTTCTACTCTGCCCATTATGACTATATTCCTCTTATCAGCCATCTCAATAGCCTCATTGAGATCTTTCTCTATCAACTTTCCAAGAATGATAAGCCTCATCTCTTGGCCACCTCATATATCTTTTCATAAAGTAACTCTATGTTCTCTCCTGTAAGAGCAGAGATGGGGACCACTATCTCCTCAGGAAATGATTTTATCACCGACTCAGGCCTAGAGTAAGGAAGATCTATCTTATTTGCCACAACTATGTAGGGTATCCCTCTAAACTTCAGATTTCCTGCTATTACAAAATTCACCTGAGAAGTTGGATCCTTTGTAGAATCCACCACTAAGAGGGCTATGTCTACCCTATCTAGGGATTTTATAGCCTCGATAACACCAAGGGCAGCTTCCCTAGCTCTCTCTATTGCTTCCTCCTTTTTCATTCCATATCTAAGAAATGTCCTATAACTGACCTTTGTGGCTATACCAGGGGTATCTATTATGTCCATGAGAAGCCTACCTCCGCCAGGAACTCTTATCTCGACATTCTCCACGTATTGTATCTTTCTAGTCTCATGGGGTATTCTGCTAACCGATCCAACGCTTACTCCAGCAAAATCTCTGGATATCTTATTGGCTAGTGTCGTCTTTCCGGAATTAACGGGTCCATATATTCCAAGGACAACCTTTTTCTTCTTGGAGAATATGGAGAAAAGCCTCCTTATTATACTAGAGATTCCCCCTCTTCGGACTTCAACGCTCTTCATTGTCATCGACAAATAATTTTTCATGATAAATAAAAAGTAAGAGAGCCAGATGTAATACCAAGATATTACCTTACAGAAACTCGGCAAGAAAGCCTACGGTTTTAACCGTGGGATGAATTGCCGATAAGCTTAAATACAAGCCCATGATAGTTGTGTTGAGCGTGTCGCTCGGATGTGGCTCGGATGTCCAAAGGCTGGAATAAGGCTCCGGGCTGAAAAGGGGGAGAAGTTCCAGCAAAGCGGGCTATGGGCTATATGCCCATGGCAGGGGCTGGTGGGGCATCATGCCCTGGTCTTGACACAGCCCTGAACTCGGTAGGATGAGGCCTAAGGCCGACAAACCGGGAATCTCCTGGCTTTAGCCGTGGAGAATGTCAAAGTCTCACAAGCTCGCCTAAAGATGGCCTATAAACAGTTAATCCCCTTTCATCTATCTTCTTTTCTAAATCTATCATTTTCTCCTCCTCTCCATGTACAAGAAATATTTCCTTCAGGTCTTTAATAGAAGAGATGAATCTTAGGAGATTTACTTGATCGGCATGCGCTGAAAAGTCGGCAAACTTAACATCTGCTTCTATATGCACAGTCTCACCAGTTCTCGGGAGAGTTATATCCCTTTTTCCATCTAATAGTTCTCTTCCAAGTGTTCCCTTGACTTGATACCCAGTTAGATAAATTAGATTTCTTCTATCTGTTCCAATATACTTCAGGTAATCCAGAACGGGTCCACCCTGCAACATGCCAGACGTTGTCACTACAATATAAGGCTCGTTAATATCAACTATCTCTCTTCTATCCCTCACCTCATCCACATAAGGGTGATCAAATGGGCTCTTCCTCAGGGCTCTTATCTTATTTCTAAGCTCCGGTCTCAGCCAGAACCAGTGTATTGTGTATATCTTGTTCACCTCTTTTATCATCCCATCTACAAATATCGGGACTTTTTGGAGAACTCCTGAATCCATATGATCGATCAATGTGAGCAAGACTTCCTGAGCTCTTCCTAGGGCAAATACAGGCACAAGAACTTTTCCTCCGGACTCTATTACTTTCTCTATGTCCATTACAAATTTCCTCTCGACCTTCTTCCTAGATGGATGTACATCAGAGTTCCCTCCATAAGTCGACTCTATTATCAGATAATCCACAGCAGGTAAATCAAGTTGAGCACCTCTCACAGTTCTTGTGTTCGTGAGATTTATATCTCCTGTGTAAAGGATTCTCTTCCCGTTGAACTTTATGTAGATCATCGCACTTCCTAGGACATGTCCTGCATCAAAGAATATTATTTCTGCATTTCTGAGCGTGAATGGAATTTCATAGCTGACAAGCTTCTCTTTTTTCCTTAAATACATAACATCCTCATGCGTAAAAGTCCTCTCCTCTTTTGGGGTCAGGCTCAGCAGATCCAATAGCAGAAGTTCTGAGAGGTCTCTTGTAGGAGGAAGGGAGAAAAGAGGGCAGTCATGGGATTTCACGATTTCAGGGGAGTAGCCTGAGTGATCAAGATGGGCATGTGTTAGGAGGAGAGCATCAACTTTTCCAAATGGTTCAATAGGATTTCTATCTCCTGAACCCAAGTTTATGCCGGAATCCAACAATATTCTGCCCGATTCTCCTAGCTCTAGCTCTATGCATGATCTTCCTACCTCCCTTGCCCCTCCAAGAAATCTCAAGGCAATGCTCAAAATCGGAACCCCTTATTGTATTCGCTTTTTCCTTATAAATTCCTCCACAGAGTTAAATACACTTTCTGCTATCTCTTTTCCCATTCCAAGATAATTTTCTGGCTTTAAGAGTTCATGTATTTCATCCGGAGTCAAATATTTACTCACTTCGCTTCTTAAAAGAGCTTCTTCAAATGTAATACCTTTTTTCATAGCTTCCATTGAAATTCTTCTTATGGTCTCATGGGATTTTTGTCTTCCCAAGCTTTTTGAAAGCTCCATCATAACTCTCTCAGCCATTATAAAGCCCTTTGTCCTCTCTATGTTCTCCTTCATGGCATTACTGTTCAGCTTCATGTTCCTAACAACATAATTCAGGGTGATAAGCTGCTCTTCAAGCAGCAGAAAGGCTTCAGGAATTATTATCCTCTCGACAGAGCTGTTTGTTAGATCTCTTTCATGTTCTATTACTACATTCTCCAGAGAAGCTACTGCAATACCCCTCATCACCCTAGCCAGACCGCAAACTTTCTCGCTATTTATTGGGTTTACCTTATGGGGCATTGTGCTCGATCCAACTTGTTCTTCTTCAAAGGGCTCCGTGACTTCTGCTATCTCAGAGCGATGGAGATTTCTTATCTCATTAGCCATCATTTCAAGAGTGGAAGATATAAGAGCCATTGTAAGCAGAAGCTCGCAGAGCTCATCTCTTGGTACTATCTGTGTGGTTATCTCCTCAGATTCCAATCCAAGCCTTTCCATCAATTTTCTCTGGATCTCCATCCCTATTCTCCCTAGGGAAGCCATTGTTCCAATCGCTCCGCTGAACTTCCCTTTTACAGCTCTTCTACAAGCTAATTCGTATCTATCTATATTTCTTTTCATTATAGAAGCCCAGAGAGCGAACTTGAAGCCAAATGGCATTGGTATTGCAGCCATTCCATGCGTTCTTCCAAGTGAAATAAAGTCTAAGCTCTCCCTTCCTCTTTTTATAATGGCCTCAGTAAGCTCTAGCATCCTTGAAATTATTATTTTTGATGCATCTCTAAGTTGTATCGCCATTGCAGTATCCAATATGTCATTTGATGTCGCCCCATAGTGGACGTATTCACCATAATCCCCTGCAAGCTTAGATATTGCACGGACTAGAGCCATAGTCTCATGTTTTACTATCCTCTCCTCTTCCCTTACAAGATCAGATGTCACCATCTCAGCAGCTTTGCCTATCACATCAGCAGCCTCCTTTGGTATTATCCCAAGCTCAGCCTCAACTCTGGCGAGTTCGGCCTCAACTCTGGCCATTATTCTTATCCTGTTATCATATTCGAAGATGTTTCTCATCTCCTTACTCCCATATCTACTCTCTATTGGATGGATCGGCATAAGAGATCCTCCTCTTGGCATCATTAATTATTCTTTTGGCAAGAACCTCCCCTATACCAGGGACTTTCATAAGGTCTTCTGGCTTTGCTCTTGCTATCTCTCTTATTGAAACAAAACCAGATCTGTAGAGTGCCCTAGCCCTTACTCTTCCTATCCCTTCAAGCTTAACCAACTCGATAAGATCCTTTCTTATGCCATACTGAACTCTCATGGACTCTTCAAGGAGGAACTTTGCAAGATCCTTCTTTCCACACAGCTTTGATACCTCAGAAAATGAGTAAAGCATCCAAGAAGCTGTTTCTACAAATCTATGAAGATCTCCTGGCTCAACTCCAAATCTTCTCTCTATTTCTCCCTCTCTCATCTCCTCGATCCATGATTTCAGGACATAATAGGACTTAACAGCTCTAACAACATCAATATACGAGCCTATGGGCAACTTTTCGATTGGAAGAAGCGTGTTAAACTCTTCCTCCACGAAACTCTCTACTTCTCCTTTTGTCACCCCTAAGGGGGGCATATCAGGCAGGAATGACAGAGTTTGAAACAAACTTGACTCAAGTTCATCAATCTTTTTGGCTGATAGCAGGCTTGATGCTCTATTAACAGAATTCCTCATCATTATAGCTGACACAGGATCTATGTAGAGCTCGGATGTCCTCCTTCCGAGCGTAGTGGGAACCATGATTCCATCATCCACTTCTATCAGCCCGTTCTTTGCTAAAAACTCCACAATAGATTTAATAGCGCTTCTTATTCTATCAACCCCTATCTGAACTGAAAAAAGAGTCCTGCTGAGGAATTTTCTCAAACCATCCATGTCTATTTGTCCCTTCATTGCTATAACTGAGAGGATCTGAGCTCTGAGCTGTGTCATATCATTAAGCCTTGATGCTATAGGCTCAGGAATTCCTTTTATATATCTATCGATTATAATTTTAGCCTCTCTTTTGGACTTTGCCATTATTATCCCATATCCCCTTTCATCATACAACGGTCTTCCAGCTCTGCCCATCATCTGTTTTATCTCAAAAACAGGTATCTCAGTGCTAAAACCAACCTCCTGATCATATCTCTTATGATCCCTTATAATAACCGTTCTTGCTGGAAGATTAACTCCAGCAGCAAGCGTTGGTGTTGCTGTGAGAATCCTTATCACCCTTCCCCTAAAACCTTCTTCTACCATGCTCCTAATCTCATGAGATAGACCTGCATGATGAAATGCGACTCCCTTAGCCACAACATCGGAAAGAACTTTATGCATTGAGGAATAGGGATCAGCCTCTGCTATTCTTCTAGATAGTTCCTCGGTCTCCTTGCTTCTTTCTCCTATTTTGTTCGCTAGCTTCACAGCTAGATTTACAGCAGTTTTTCTCTGTCCGCAGAATATCAGCGTTTGGCTGGAGCAAATATCAGATCTCAACAGGTTTATAAGGTCATCATCTTCTTTATTATCCACTTTTATAATATCCCCGTTGTCGAATAATATTGTGTCATTGTTGAAAACTCCTGTTTTGAGCGGAACTGGCCTCCAGCTAGAGGAGATATGCTCAGCTTCAAGCCATCTTGCTAGTTCTTCTAGATTCGTTATAGTTGCGCTGAGAGCTATCCTTCTTGCTGTTGGATTAGAGTCCATGAACTTTGCTATTGTCATTTCAACTATTGCTCCTCTTCCAACTGTTCCAACATAGTGTATCTCATCGAAAACAACCGCTCCCACATCTTTTAACCAAGATGGTGAATGGCGTATTATGGAGTCAAGTTTCTCGTATGTTGTTATTATCACATCATATGAGGATAGGGGCTCCTCAGATGAATCGTAATCCCCGACAGATATTCTGAGCTTGTATCCGAGAGGCTCCAAATGATTTGATATCTCCGAATACTTTTCAGATGCAAGGGCTCTTAGTGGAACAACATATAGCACCTTTTCTCCCCTAAATAAACTGTAAAGAGAGGATATCTCAGCTATCAAGGTCTTTCCAGATGCTGTTGCAGATGCCAGTATGAAGTTCCCACTTCTGTGAAGACCTCTTTTTATCACCTCCGCCTGAGGAGGGTATAAGGCAGTTATTCCCCATGAAGAGATTATCCTTCTCACATTATCCTCCAAGGGAAGATCCTCTATCCTTATCAATGGCGTCACTCTCTTCTAGGGACTATCTTGATATATCCGGGCCTAGGTATGTATATCCTTCCGGATTCATACAAGCTCCTTATGTCCTTCTCTATTATAACTTCCTTCCCCACCATATTGAGTTCCTTTGCTGCTTGAGCTACTAGTTCAGCTCTTGGAACCTCTCCATTCTCATATTGCTTCTCCATCTGGCTTAACAACCTCATTATATGCGATCTTCTGTAACTTGAGCTCTGGAATGATTCATGCATGAATCCAGAGACATCATATGTACCGGTGACTTCATCGTATCCTACATCCTTAAGCATAGCTTTAAGGAGCTCTATTGCAACTCTTGCATCCTCGGCTGTAACCTCCTCTCTTAGGTACAGCTTTGCTCTTGCCTCACTCAACCTAAAAAGAGCCTCAAGCTGCCTTGGAGTTATTGGAATGGGGGCTTGTTCCATTATCTCAACGGCTTCAGCTTTTTCCTTGCTCATCTTCCTCATGCTCAAGTAGAACCTGTTTATCTCCTCCCCCGCCTCCTTAGTCAGCGCAGGCCTGATGTTCTGTCTTGCATATGCTATGTATTTTCTGAGAAGATCTATTGGTATGGGGGGTTCTGCCTCCGGATTGTAGCCTCTTCTTGTCTCAGTTATGTGCCTTGCAATTCTTTTATCCAGATCCTCAGAGGGATCATCCTTTATCACATAGATGAGGTCAAATCTCGACAGTATTGTAGGGGGCAAGTTTATGTTCTCAGCCACGCTGAGCATCTTATCATATCTTCCCTTTTTTGGATTTGCTGCAGCTATTATAGTTGTTCTAGCATTCAATGTAGCCACTATTCCAGCCTTAGCTATGCTTATAGTTTGCTGCTCCATTGCCTCATGTATGGCCCTTCTATCCTCCTCGCTCATCTTGTCAAACTCATCTATACATGCAGTTCCTCTATCAGCTAGCACCAGAGCACCCGCCTCAAGGGTCCATCCCCCTGTGCTTGCATCTCTCACAACAGCTGCTGTCAGACCTGCTGCAGTTGAGCCTTTGCCTGTTGTATAGAGGCCTCTCGGGGATATTCTTGAGACATACTTCAGAAGCTGGCTATTGTGAACAACAAGACCATTTGCAATGAAATTTCGGCTGGATGGAACCTCTATATCATACACCCATCCATCAAATTCCTCTCTTGAGATTTGTTTCACTTCATCCCAAACTACATCTGAGGATATTATAATCTCAACATCTTCAACAGGGATTCCATTTTTCTTTGCTATATCAACAATCTCTCTAGCGATGCTTATTGGTACAGGTCTTCCTGATGTAACAAACTTTCTGACCTTTTTTCTAAGATCCACAGCCTCTTTTGATTTTATTCGCTTCAAAATACCAATTAATACATCACCTATTCCTGGAACACGATCTTCATTTCTTTTTCTAGTAGCTATAGCCACTTTAACCCCAATTTTCCTGAACAGATCTGATAAATCCTCCCCTTTTATCATTATGCAGTGTCTTTTTCCTTTTGTATTCATAAGAGGCCTATACCCCATGGAGATAAGGGCAAGCATGATCTCCATTGCTACCTTTTTGCTGTACACTGGTATGCTTAAGGTTCCTTTTGCTCTGTTTATTCTACCAGCAGCTGCAACAATTCCTTTCATCAGGCTCAGAAATTCTCTTTCATCGAACAGAAGATGGCTCGGAAAGTCTCTCCTCTGTCTAGGCACCTTTAAATAATCATCGACATCATTTAAGGAGATGGAGAGTCTGCCATTCCCATCTATATACTCCAATTTACTTCCAAGTGGTATAATATCGTTTATTCCCACTAAATTGGGATTCCTCAGCCTGATCTGTGCTCTAACTTCGCTTCCAGAGCTTTTTATATTCGAATAATATAGTATGCCAATGAGCTCCGGAGAAAGATAATCTTCTCTATTTGCGTTCAGCTTGGGCACCTTTCCTGCAACAGCTATGTAAAATCCAGGATGCAGATCAGATGCCCTTCTGTACTCAGTTTTTCCATTTACAATAGTCAAAAATGGGTGTGTTGGAGTGACCTTTATTTCAAATCCCATTTTAGTCCTGACAGTTATTATTTCCCCTTTATGTCTCCTCTTTGCTATAGCTGATGATTTTTCCCAGCAGATCTTCATAGTTCTGTTCAGCGATGCTACTTTCATCTCCTTTTTCCATACGAAGTCCCCCCCGTCAGGAATAGGTTCATATTCCGGAATTAACTCCTCAACTTTTTTCAGATCTCCTTCTAAGAGAACATAAGAATCTCCTGTTATGCATTTAGCAGTTCCAGGATCTCCCACAAGCAGAAGATTTATCTCACCTCTTATCTTAGTTCCATCCCTGAGTATCTTCTCATTTCCTCCAAAAAGAGCTAAAGCTATGGCCCTTTTTATCGTTTCATGTCCGTATATTGATGGAGCTATTGACTTTACTATCTTTTCCTCCAGCTGTGGATCTCTTGACAACTTCTTTATCTCGTCCTCGTCCTCAGGAGTTATGACAACTCTCTCATACTCCTTGCTGGATGTCTCCACAAAGTTTATCTCAAGAAATCTCCTGAAAAGAGGTCCAAATAGAGCATCTCCGATGTTCTTTCTGTTCTTTCTCAAATTTATTATTGCAGAGGTCTTTATTCTATCTCCAGGCTTCACTTCATCCACTATATCATCTAGGAGAATCGCATCTATGTACTTTGGCATGCCTCCTGGTGGAAGATCCTCAGGTCTCTCCTGAATCCTTATGTACTGCCAGTTTATGAAACTGCTTCTCTCTTGATTGAACTTCATGACTTGACCGCAGTTAGGACAACTAGCTGGAGGTTTAGGCATTATATCGTCCTCAACTGGCATAGACACCTCGTAACCACAACCTGAACATGTGTAAACTGCCTCTGCTAACTTATCATAGGTATCTGAAACTCTTGTAACTATGCCTTCAACTGAGACTATTTTTCCAAGGGAGTAACTTGGTATCTCCCTTATCCCAACTCTTATTGGAATGTTTGAGAACCTGGCATGAAAGGGCTTACTGAAGTATATAATGTCATCAGAGAGAGGTCCTGCGTTCATTCTCAGAAACTCTTTGACTGCTTGAGATGCTGCTCTTATGTTGGTAATAGGTCTTTCAAGAAGATCTAATGCCACATCTCTGGTCTCTATATTTGCAAATAGATCACCATAATCTATAACAAGGGATCTCTTTTTCGACTCTACCGCCTTTAGGGCCAGGTCTTCATACTTTCGGGATCCGGATTCGTCCTTAAAAGTCTTCAAAAACTCAAGATACTTCTCCTTAAGCTTTACTTCATCCACTATCTTGGGTTCACCTGTTATCATCAGGATCCCCTCTCAAAACCCTGCTATAATGCCTCATCAAAGAGAGGATAGAGCGGAATAACACAGCTTCCTCCGGATTCAGCTTCTCGACTAGTTTCTCTAAGCTTGTTTCCGGTCCTTGGAAGTTTACATACTTTGCCAACTTTCCAAATCTGGCTTTTAATATGTCATCAAGATCTATTCTTGCTCTTTCAAGCTCAGCTGCTCTCGCAGGATCCTTTTTAAGCTCAATTATTGTATTCCTTACCCATCTGAACAACTGTTCACTTATCTGAACTGGTCTGAGAGAGTTCTTCTCTTCTAAGAGCAAGCTGTCAAGATATCTTAGATCTATCCTCTCCTGAACTTCAACCAAATTTCGCCTTTCCAGTATTTCAAAAAGCCAAAGAGGAATCTTAACTCTATTTCCCTTGATGAGCTTCCATTCCAGCAGGTCAGAGGAACCTATATCTTCCTTAATTATTGCATCTACTCTCTCTATAAGCTCCAAAAGCTTTATGCCTTTGTCATCGAGCACTGGAAGCAGGAGCATATTATCTCATGAAAAGGTGGATATCTCGATTTTAAATTTGAGTGGGCGCATATTCCACTACATCCTCTCTGGGAGTGATATCAGATGAGGATAGAGAAAGGAAAACCGGCAAATAATATCTTCTTGACGATAAGACCGGACTTTTCCGGCTTAAATGAGATAGAAGAATCTGTAAGAAGGATGTTATCTGAGGCAGATGTGCACATAGTTGAAGATCCTTTAGAAGCCGACGTGATAATAGCAATAGGCGGAGATGGAACCTTTCTGGAAGCAGTTCATGAATCTAGTGGAAATGTGCCAGTTATAGGGGTGAAAAACGGCACTTATGGAACTCTAATGGAGCTGAACCATGAAAATATAGCAGATGGTCTCAGAAGAATTGTAAGAGGAGAATATTTCGTTATGATTGTTCCATCTGTTGAGGCGAAAAATCTAAAAGAGAAAGCATTTAACGAGATTCTTCTTACAAATCAGGAGAAAGGGAAATCAATGAAAGTAGAGCTATATGTCGAAGGGGAAAGAATAAACAGCTTTATAGCGGATGGCATTGTTGCTGCTACACCGATGGGCTCATGGGCTTACTCTTTATCACTAAATGGTCCAATATTGGATCCCAGAGTAAATGCCATGATACTAGCTTATATAGCTCCTTGGCCTCCTAGTTCTGAGATACCTCTGAATCCAATAGTCGTTCCAGAGGGTGTCGAGATAACAATATCCTCTGATTCAGAGATGATGGTGGTGCCCGATGGGGTTTACAGAGGTTTAACGGCTAGAGAAGTGATCCTCAGTCTAGCTAGTGAGGGATTTATGCTGGCAACTTTATCCGATGATCCAAGATACTTTTACAGGAGGATTATAAATAGAGTAAGGAAAAAAGCAGAGTTGCACAATCTTTAGTTTACAGAAAATCGACAAGAAAGCCCATGGTTTTAACCGTGAGATGAATTGTCGATAAGCTTAAATATCAGCTCATGATAGTTGTGTTAAGCGAGTCGCTCCATGCGGGCTATGGGCTACATGCCCATAGCAGGGGCTGGTAGGGCATTATGCCCTGGTCTTGACACAGCCCTGAACCCGGTAGGATGAGGCCTCAGGCCGACAAGCCGGGAATCTCCCGGCTTTAGCCGTGGAGAATGTCAAAGAGTGCAAACTGGCTATCTGATAGAAGAGGGCGGGGGTAGCCAAGCCAGGTCTACGGCGGCGGACTCAAGATCCGCTCCCTGAGGGGTTCGTGGGTTCAAATCCCACCCCCCGCACTCTTTTAGGATTTTCCATCCTTCCTCTCTTTATCCAGTTTGACGATATGAGCTGAATTATTTTTAAGAAAATTGGTAGAGAACTTGAGCGATATGCTTGGCTTCTATCTATCAGGTGAGCATGATACCCTGCCATTTTCCGAGGTGAAGTCTATATTGGAGACCTATGGTCTTCCATATGAGGAAGAGATCAGAGTAAAGCAGCTTCTCCTAATTAGAACTGATGAGAGAGCTATTGATATAGTATCTAGGAGGTCTGCCTACACAAAGGAGATATTTTCTGTGGAGGGAATTGGAAAAACAATTTCTGATGTGGAGAACTTAAAAATAAGGCTTTCTAAAAGCTTCAGAGTGAGATGTATAAGGATAGGAGGCTCAATGAGGGATCTATCTTGTAGTGATGTTGAGAGAAAATTGGGAAGAATTTTGCTCTCACAGAATCCTAACTTGAGAGTGGATCTAAACAATCCAGAGGAAGAGGTGCTAGTTTTCCTATCAGATATGGTAGTCGTGGGTAAAAGTCTGAAAAAAGTGGATAGGTCTCTTCTAAAAATAAGAGAGGTTTCTGCTAGACCCTTTAAGCACCCATCATCAATGGGTCCAGTTCTCGCAAGAGCGATGGTAAATCTCTCCAGAGTGAAGGAGGGAGATCTAATGCTAGATCCATTCCTAGGGGCTGGTGGAATAGCTTTAGAAGCTCTTATGATGGGAATTAGAGTTATAGGAATAGAAATAGATGAGAGGACTGCTAAAGGGGCTCAAGAAAACATGTTTTCCTACGGATTCTCCGAGGAGGACTTCAAGATAATATGCGGAGACTCTAGACTTGTAAAGCTGGACGAGGAACTGGACTCGATAGTGACAGATCCTCCATATGGAAGGGGAAGCAGTCTGAGAGGGGAGAGGTTAGAGGATCTCCTTAGGGATGTTCTGGAGAACATCCTTTCATGCTTGAAGAGAGGGGGACATCTAGTTATATCCCTTCCTCACTGGCTTGATGCTAGAGATATCATGAGGGACTACAATCTAACTCTTATAGAGGAGCACAGAATGAGAATCAACAGGGGTCTTTCTAGGAATATAATCGTGCTTAGGAGGTGATTAGATGAGGATAATATTTCTTGGAACAAGCGCGGCTGTCCCCACAGTAGATAGGTCTCTTTCATCTATAGCAGTAGATATGGGCAGGGAATACATCCTAATAGATGCCGGAGAGGGTGTTCAGAAGCAGATAATGCTAACTGGACTTGGATTCGGCAAGCTATCCAGGATAATAATAACTCATCTTCATGGTGATCACTACTTTGGCATCTTTCCGTTACTTCAGACGATGAGCATACTGCGCAGAAGCAGCCCACTCGATATAATTGCACCAGCGGGATTCAGCTCGATATATAAAGCCTTAAAAGAGATAACACCAACTCTTACCTCATATGAAGTGAGAATTACAGAGGTTAACGGAGAAAATGAATTCAGGCTGCTTAACTGCACGCTCAAGATGTTTCCTGTATGCCATGGGAACACGCCGACATATGGCATATCGATAAAAGAGGATGATAAACCGGGGAGATTCGATCCCGAGAAATCAGATAAACTAGGTGTGCCAGTTGAGCTGAGAGGAGTTCTTCAGAAAGGCATACCGATAAAGCTGCCAGATGGAAAAGTTATAAGACCAGAGGATGTGATGGGTCCTCCGAGAAAAGGGGCAAAGGTGGTTTTCTCCTCTGATACACGTCCATGCGATTCACTGCTGAAAGAGGCAGAAAACGCAGATGTTCTCATACATGAGGCCACATACGATGATGATAAAAAAGACAGGGCGGAGAAAACAGGTCATAGCACTATATCAGAGGCTATAGAAGTTGGAATAGCCTCTAAGGCGAGGAAGATAGTGCTAACTCATTTCAGCGCTAGGTACAAAAAGGAGGACTTGGAGAAAATGGAGACAAAGATCAGGGAGAAATACGAGAATGTGATTTTTGCGAGAGATCTCATGGTCATAGATCTTTGATCATGGAAAGAAACTCCTCAGTGCTTAACTCCTTAACTATTCTCCCCTTCTCAGTTTTTGGAGCAAGCCAGTCTATAAAAGCGTTTATTGCACCAGGAACTCTTATACTAACCTTTATTGCACCTAATGGAGATTCTTCTTCTGTCTCACAAAGATGGACTCTTCCATTAAAAGCAGCCTGTTTATGAAGCAGTATTTCTGTTTCATCTCCGTGAACATTGGATTTAAGCAACATCCTTGCAGTATCCAAGATTTTATTGCTTCTCAAGCTATCCCTCAGCTTAATCAGACATTCATGTCTGTTTGATGAAACTCTTATCTCCTTCACAGATTCCCCTGATATCTCCACATCATCCAAGCTTTCATCAAATGGAATCACGTTTTTTACAGCCATAAGGACTCTTTCAGCGCTCTCCGAAGGAAATGCTCTTGTCCAGACCTCTATATAGATCATCATCAACCACCTTATAAAAATCTTCTACCTTATCCGGGAGACCCAGAGCCCTGTACTGATACCTAATCCACTTTATTACTCTTCCTCCTCCGCTTTCTATCTCTCTGGATATCTTGGATGCCATCTCCGAGCCCTCTCGATCAAAATCAGTCAAAATTATGAAGCTCTTTCCTTTGAAAATACTTAATCCCTCCTTTTTCACTAGAGCTTCTATGTCCTTGACGTAAACTATCCTCCCCGAGATGCCAGCGGATCTGAGGGAATCCCTATCCTTTTTTCCCTCAACGATTATAATGGCTCCTTCCTTAGATGCATTTTCTATCTCAGATATCCACTCGATTACATCGACTCTAGTCTTATGTTTTCTTCTCATTACGTAGATCCCATCCTTATATATGATGTGCAACTATTTAAGTAGATGTCCTCCAGTGGTCGCATGATGAACTGCAGAACATTGCTTCTGCTGATCCTCCTGCTTTCTCCACCAATAATTGGAATAATGGGGGAACAGGGGGCAAGAGCAGGATTAATTAAAGTTAAACTCACCATTTCCACTGGTAACTATGCCCAGCTTAGCTATTATGGTGAGCTGACCGCTGGAGATACTGCAGTCAGATCTCTTATATTCCCGCTCATGGAGTGGAACAGGTGGATGGCATCTCCAGATGTCAGGAGAGTCGATGTGATAAATCGCTCGGAGAACGTGGATGTTGCCATTGTTAACACAACATACTATGCTGTGAACATCCTTGTTACATTTAAGGAGCCGGTCAGACCAAGAAGCAGTGAGAAGTTCAGTTTCACGGTAAATATAAGCAGGAGTCTTTTTGTGATACCAAGAGGGGAAGGAGGGAATTTCACCCTGTTGTTCTATGTCATATCCCCCAATGCTACGCTTCCAAAAGAAAATCTGAATGCAGCAGTATTACTTCCACAGGGAAGTCTTATAAGACCGTCTGAGGTTAAAAATCCCTTTACAGCAACTCAGACATCGGATGGAGTTCTGGTGGAGTTCTTGGATCCAGCTCTTATATGGCCAACAGCAGCAGGGTATCAACAATTCGTGTACACAATAAATTATGTCTGGGTGCCGCCGAAGACATCAAACAACATACAGCCTCCACCTCAACCATCGCCAAATATACTTCCGTTGATTATTGGTGCATTTTCTGCTCTGATAATACTTCTTTCAGCGTTAATTCTACTTAGAAGAAGGAAGAAAGAGGGAAGGATTGAGATAACGCATCCAAAAGAAATAGAGGCAAGGATAAACTCATTAGATGAAGATGAGCTCAAAGTCCTCATGAAGGTAGCTGAAAACAGGAATGGAGTGAAGCAAAAGGATCTCTCAGAGCTTGTTGGATTCTCTAAAGCAAAGGTATCCAGAATTCTGAAGAAATTGGATAACATGGGCCTAGTGGTAAGAGAGGATCTCAAAAGAACCAAGGTGATAAAAGTAAACGAACTGGCAAGGGAAACCTTGATGAACAGAGTTAAAAAGGAGTGAGAAATGTGAACTCAGAAGGATCTGAGGAGATTTCTTATTCTTTCAATTAAATTATCTATCCCATCCCCAGTTAATGCAGATACTTCTATGTACTCATATCCACTTAAAAATGCCAATGTCTCCCTCACTTTATCGGGGAAATCACCCCATATATCCTTCTTGTTTAGCACAACTATCAGTCCTTTCTCGGAAAAAGTCTTTGAAATATCTCTTAGAACATTCATCTGCTCTCTAACAGAATAACCACAGGTTTCTGTTGGATCCAAAACGAAGAGAATTATTCCGGGGAGGTTCTTTAGTGCTGTTATAGCCTGAAGCTCGAGCTTGTTTCTCCTGTTTAAGGGTCTGTCCAACAATCCCGGGGTATCTATCACTTGAGCCATTCTGAAGTTTCCAAGATCCATGTGACCCAGAAGAAGCCCCTTTGTTGTGAATGGATAGGGAGCCACCTCTGGTTTTCCAGTAGATATCCTCTGTGTTATGCTGCTCTTTCCTGTGTTTGGCATTCCGCTAAGTATCACGCAGGGAATATCAGTTCTTATATCAGGTATTTTTCTTAACTCTGAATAAATATCCCTGAGATAGTTTATCTCCGGTTCTATCCTCCTCAAAATAGAGTTCATTCTAGCTATTGCCATGTTTCTCAGCCTTTCCATCTCCACCGGATCTGATGTCTGCCTTAGGGAGGATATTATCTCCCTCTTTATCTTTCTTATAGTTGTTGACGCCCAGCTCAGCGCACCCAAGCTGTGCTTTAGCTTATTTCTATCCGCGAGGGAATCCAGAAGATCCAGATAGAATCTGTCGATAGAGTCTAAGTTTGGATATGATCTGACAACAGACATTAAAATAGCGCTTGATGTATCCATCATTCTTCTGACCCTATCTATCTCCCTTCTTCTAGCAGAGCTTAAACCTACTCCTCCTCTAGAGGATCTCATTCCTCTTCTTGCTGAAATATCGACAATTCTCTCAACTTCAGGAGGCCTAAGAATCTTTTCAAATGGATTCATTCTGTTCACTTCAACATTATGAGAGAACTAGCCATGTCGAAGATAAGTACAACAGCTGTCATCAGGGATATTGCCTTTATCAGATACTCAGCCCGCTCTTTCCCATAAACAATCTCCAAGAGATCTCTTACTATGAGTCCACCATCGAGAGGCACTAGCGGGAGAGAGTTAAACATAGCCACCCCTAAATTGAGAATTATGGCCCAGAAGAGAAACTCTTCAAGTGGCATAGCGATATTGATCGGAAGGAATGTCCTATAATAGGGGAGGGGGGAAAGAAGAACCCCTATTAGTGGCTGAGTGGAGTTGTTTGAAGCCCCAAGCACAATAGATACATTTCTGTCAAGTGTCTGTATTACGACAGTCTGTCCCGGTTTCATTCCTTCCTTCAGCTTCTGAAGCTGATCCATGCTATTGATTCTCGTCCCATTGATCCCAATTATCACATCTCCTGGCCTTAACTTGCCGTAAGATGGTCCATCCTTCATCACATCTGATACTAGAACGCCATGAGGAGATGTAGGGAATCCTTGAAATATGAGAACTGCTATTATCAAGAACAGCAAACCAAGTGCTAGATTTGATGCTGAACCAGCTGCTTCTATTCTGGCTCTTTTTTTCGGCTCAGCTTTCTTCATCTCGGCATCATCCGGCTCGGTAAAAGCACCGGGTATGACAAATAGGATGAAAAAACCAAGCTTTCTCACCGATATTCCTTCTACAACTGATGAGTAGCCATGAGCTAGTTCATGGACAATTGCCAGCAGGAATATGGAGATTATCACAGCAGGGGTCAAGCTGACTGTGATCCCAGGTATAACAGGGATGACCGAGATAGATGCTTGGCTGCTCTGGAAAAGAGTTTTGAAAAATGAGATAAATAGATATATCAGCGTGATTGAGCCCATTATGATTGAAATCCAGATCGATGCTGTGGAAATTTTTCTCATCCAAGAAAATTTATTTTTATCTAATTTATTTATAAAATCAGCAGGAAGATCCACTTGGAGATAAAAAGGTGATATTTTGATCCTCTTCAGCTTAACTATTCTGCCTGCTGCGTAGAGGATAATCCAGAAGATAGCTAAGTAGAAAAAGAAATCTAGGCTCAGGAAAAATCACCTCTTATTGAGAAGAATGGAAAGGGCCATCTCTAATATATTTGTAAGCTTCACTACAGAATCTATATACACAAATTCATCGCTTGAGTGTCTGTTCCCGCCATCCGGTCCTATTATGACAGATGGTATCTTGGCTATATTGTTCAAGTAGTTTGCCTCGCTTACTGATCTGTGTACATCAACAATAGGTTCGCTGTTGAGGGATCTGACAAAAGAATCCCTTAGCACCCTCAGGAGATCTGAGTTCTCATCGAGTAAATATGGTTCCATGAAGGGAGTGGGTCTCTTCATCGGCTTTATAGATACCTCTGCCTTTAGCCCCTCTGTCCTCTGGAGATATGAGATAAGCCTCTTCCTAACCTCATCCTCGGTCTCTCCTGGGGGATAGTGGTGGTCTATTCTCAACAGACATATGCCAGGATGATCCATTATGAGCTCAGGGGATTTTATGGAGAGAGGAGCTATTGTCCCCGGACTTATCTCCGGATATCTTGTTGCATGAAGCACTATCTTGGATGCCTCAACTATGGCATTTGTAAAGGGCTCAACCCCAACTCCAGGCCGACTTTTCACCTCTACATCTAAAACTATCCTCCCATAAGCTCCCTTCATTATCTTTAAGCCAGTTGGCTCTCCAACTATGGCCCCTTTTATGCCGTTTAACTTCCCCGATTTTATAAGATGGTAAGTCCCTCTGCTAAATCCCTCTCCATCACAAACTGCTGCAAGGACAACTCCATCGAGGGGCTGTTTCTCCCTCAAATTTCTTATGGCCTCTATCATGGCGGCTAACGAGGACTTTGAGTCGAGCGCTCCCAAGCCGTAAACAGCATTGTCATCTATCTGTCCCCATGGATTCCTCGTCCATTCTCCCATTAGCTCAATGGTGTCCATGTGAGTGAGGAGAAGATATCTTCTCTCCCCTCCAAAACTCGCTAGGACATTTCCTCCGCACTCCGGTACAGGTAGAAGCTCAACTCTATCTGCTATTCTCGAGAGTCTGTCAATTAGATAGCTAGCTATTTCAGACTCCCTTCTAAAAAAACTTTTTATTCTGATCAGGTTTATAAGCTCGCTCAAGAGGCTACTCCTATCCACTTTTATGATCTCCTCCCGACATCCTTCCACTCTATCCTAGCGGGAACGAACTTCTCCTCTGTTCCGCTATCTGATATTATCAGAATATCTATACCATCTCCTGATAGCGCATCCCTCTCTATAGCAGCTCTCATCGCCCTCTCGGCTATTTCCACTGCTTCATCCTTCTCAAGATCCTTTTTAAAATATCTCTCCAATATTCCAGTCGCCATCTGAGCTCCTGTACCAGTGGCTGCATAGTCCTCCTCCAGCATTCCTCCAGCTGGATCGAGCACTATTATCTTAGGCATGTTATTTTGTTCCAATCCTCCAACCAATATCTCGGCATAAAAGGGGCCATAAAACCTCCTCTGATACATTATTATCGAGAGAAGTCTTGCAATATTCGTTGGAGTTGCTTTTCTCTCTATATCCATTTCATAAAGAGCTATATTATAGCTGAGAATTTCTGAAAGCTCCTGAAAATCTGCAGGTAATCCGCTCATGGATAGACCAACACGCTCATTTATTTTCATCACTTTCTTAGCAGCCTTGCTGAGTATGAATCCTCCATAGGATACCCTTCTATCAGCAGCTAAAACAACACCATTCTTGAATTTTACACCCAGAGATGTGGCAAGAACCATATCATCACTCTCCTTTCCAACAACATAGAGCTATTCTAGTTAAGCATAAATCATCATCCATCTATTTTTATACTTGTCTCTTGGCCACTCCCATAAATCCTTCTCACATTTTGCATAGGAACATCTCATTCTCCTAGCCTAGCATTATTGAAATAATGCTAGGCCTCTCCTCTCATAGAGAATGGACAAAATCCATATATTCCCGATTTTTCCTAGGATCTACACTTCTATTCCGAGCCTTTAGTGAAATTAAGCTAATCAATTAATAAACTTTGTGCTGGATAAAAAGATCTAATTCCAGTGTGATGGGAGCCCTTAAATCATCTTTCAATCCTATTTGTATTGAAACAAGCCCCGGGCGGGATTTGAACCCGCGACCTGCCGCTTACGAGGCGGCCGCTCTGACCGCTGAGCTACCGGGGCACCATGATATGATTAACAGCTAATATAAAGTTGGTGCCGCTAAATTCATTAACTCAATATTAATTTTAAATTAAGTTATCTTTTTAAGAAAATTATGACGATGATTCTCTTAATTCACAGAAAAATCCTCTCCATTGGTCACTCTGAAGCATACTATTCTATCAAAAATATTAACTCCCTCTTATATAATTTAGGTTATAAAAGCAAACTCTATATCTTACCTAACACCAAAAATCTAAGGTGGACTATGGACTACTCAAAGATAGCACTCACCATGGCAATAGGAGATAGAAGAATAGCAAAAAAGATACTTGAAGCTATGGATGGAAGGGAGATGGAGGAGGGTGATATAATATCAGCCACTGGTATGAGCCCTCAGGATCTAAGGAAAGTTCTCTATATATTACAGGGAGAAAACCTAGCTCTTCAGCTTAGAACAGAAGTCAACAGAGAGGAGGGAATAAGAAGGGTTTACTGGAAGCTAAACAGGGGTATTTTTAAGGAATATGTTGAGAGAAGAATAAAAGAAGCTATGAATCTTCTTTCAAGGCATGTAATGGATCAGGATTCCACCGAGCACTATGTTTGCGCTTCAGATCCGTCTCATATGAGACTTCCTCTTGATGAGGTACTGAGAAGGATATCCTCCGGCGAAGAGGTTGTGTGCGAGATATGCGGCGCTATGCTGGTGCCGGAGAACAAAGAAGACGAGAAGTATGCGATCGAGGACATGATAAAGATGATGAAGGAAGCTCTATCTCTTATAAAAAACTCAGAGCAGCTCTGAGAAATGTTTATAAAAGGTTGTTATTATTAACTTGGGAGCCGGGGTGCCCTAGCCCGGTAGGGGGCTGGCCTGCTATTGTATGCGGAGAGTCAGTGGCCCATTGGGCCGCGTGGGTTCAAATCCCACCCCCGGCGTTCATTTCAGCTTAGTCTCAAATAGGATTGAGAGATCACCTTGCCTACTGAAATCGCAATGAATCAAGATATAACATAAAACATTTTTATAACATAAGAGATAGCCTATGTACATCAGGCTCTCAGTCAGGATTAGATTTAAATAATAATTCCTGTAACGAGTGTTATGCCCCGGTAGCTCAGCGGTCAGAGCGGCCGCTTGGTAAGCGGCAGGTCGCGGGTTCAAATCCCGCCCGGGGCTTGTAAAATAATGGGCCGGTGGTCTAGTGGTATGACGCCGCCCTTACGAGGCGGAGGCCGTGGGTTCGAGTCCCACCCGGCCCATCAGAGGAATGTTTAATAAGTCCCTTGATGGCATATGGGAAGGTGTCATGATGCCAACTTACGTGTATATAGTTTTCTATAAGTTGAAATATATGACAGAAGAGGAGGAGGAGAAAGCCAGAAAGCAGTGGACTGAGATAATAGAAAAATGGCCCGCAAAGGTCAGACTTCTCGGCGTATTCGATCATGCATGGGGAACTAACTATAATGGATTCCTGATGCTCGAGTCAGATAGCATGGATGCTTTCGCTGAGTTCTGGAAGTGGTTTAGAGACCAGATAAGATGGTATATAACTGATACGTACACCATAATTTCCTTGAGAAGGTAGTTCATCAAGATCAATGTGAGGAGACTCCCGACCTTTAGCCGAGGAGAGGAATCGCAGTAAGATTTAAATATTTCTCCCTTCTAAAGCTGGGGCAGGTTGCCCTGAAGCTATCTGTCCTAGGGATATAGCTAGGAGGGCCAAGTCCCTCCTAGCAGGGCATCGTAACCATGCCCGTAGGGGACTGCGGATGAACCTACAAAGCTCCCGACTTCAGTCGTGGAGCAGGTTACTCCTCTAGTGTGACCAAGAGCACATTATTACCTCTTATGAAAAGCGTTCCAACACTTCTTATTATTTGTTTTGACTCTGGATCCCTCTCTCTTGCTGATGTGAGCACTAAGTTCATCATTTCATCGTACACTGTCAGCCTTCCTACAACTTCAACTCCATTCTTCAACCTGACGGTTACCTCCTTTCCATGTGCATGCTTAAGAAAGGAAAGGGGTGATGTCACCTCCTCTTTCAACAAAATCCCTCCGCATATTCGAACAGATAGCTCCTTTTAACGGGATCTTCCTGCGTGAAAATCCAAGAATGACAGTATTTCTGACTTCTTACAAAGCTAATTGGAGTTATAACAGCTTTACACAGCGGAATCACATGATTTTCAGCAGGTCTTAAATATTCTTCAGAAGCAGGAATTCCAGCATCCACTTGTCTAGGAAGCATCCCGAAGATTCGAAGAGGGGTTATATTTAAACCTTGTTTATCACTCCTCTTCAAATTCCAGTACATAATATATGCTTTTGTGGAGCTGTCCTTCATGAAAAGGACCTCTCATCTGCTGCTCATTGCTATTCTTTCTATTTCCTCTTTTCTCCTTATAGCATAACTCCTGTTTCTATCCTCCTCAGCAGCTGCTATTATCTCATCCGCAAGGGCTTCTGCTAAGCTTTTTGTTGTTCCAAAGGCCTTCATAGCAGCGCCGCTTGCTATAAACCTTATGGCAAGATCCACCATTCTAGCTGGGGACGTGTCAACAGCATGGAAATACCTTATTCCTCCATACACTATTGCTGTCACCTCCTCCCTGACTATTGAGTTCTCTATCGCATCAATGAAAACTTGTATTGGATTTCTTCCCGTCCTTAACTCAATTATCTCAAATGCCAGTTTCACAGTTTTCATTGCCCTGAGTTTCTTTCCTCCATTCTTGCTGTTCGTTCTATCCTTTTCTCTAACATAGTTCATAGCCTGTCCCATGAGCCTGTTGGCCAATCTTTCCACTATTGGAATATCTAGCTTCCAGAACCTCCTGTGCTCATGTCTTCCTCCTGTATGGGGGAGATAAACAGGTCTTAGTGATATGACTGATTTTAGGGCCTGATTCTTTACCTCAACACCTTCAAAACTCCACTTTCCGAATAACTTTATGTCCAATTAATCACCTCGTCGGTTTCTCCTTCTTTCCGGAGAGAATGGCCTGAAGGCTGACTCCATTTACCTTTATAACTTTATATCTAACTCCGGGTATATCACCTGTGCTTCTTCCCTTAGATCCCCCAATCCCCTCTATTATAACCTCATCATGTTCATTTATGACATTAAGAGCTCCATCTCCTGGGGCAAATGCCGTGACTATAACCCCGTTCTTGGAAAGTTGTACTTTAACTGCTTTTCTCAGCCCAGAATGAGGCTGTCTTGCCTCAAGTCCTATTTTCTCCAGCACTATTCCTCTAGCCATCGGTGCTCCTTCTAGCGGGTCATATTTCCTTTTCAAATCAAGCACTCTTCTCTTGTATCTCCAAGAATGCCATCTCTTTTCTTCATACTTCTCTCTAAGTACTCTAGCAGCATAGAGACCCATGGGAGATTTCTTGGCCAACTAACACTACCCCCTCTGCTATAACTCCTCCCCTATTTTAACATTTTCTATCCCCAACCACCTCTTTGCAAGCAGTCTGGCTCTTTTTATTCTCCTTCCATTTCGTCCTATTGCTATGCTTTTATCCTCTTTTTTCACAAAAACATTGGCAGTTTTCACTTTTTCTTTCTCATCTATGATAACTTTGGTAACTCTCGCTGGACTGAATAAATTCCTGAGAAATATCTCCGGATTCTCGTTATACTCAACCACCTCAACGTTCTTTCCCACTTCCTTAAGTATCATGTCTCTAAAAGCCCTAAGTTTCCTTCCACCTCTTCCAACAGCCCTTCCGAGCATGTTCTTCCCAACTAGAAATATGAGCCTTCCATTTTCCTCATCCTCAACTACATCCATTGCAGGAACTCCCAGCATGCTCTCGAAGAGGGCCATATATCTAAGCTGCTCCTGATCTATTGTGACCTTCCTATCCGGTATCAGGATCCCTCCTTCTGCTCAGCTAACTCCAGTATTCTTGATTCTCCTGGATCTATTATTACTATTGTTGAGACAAAGAAGGGCTTTCTTACAGCTCTTCCTAGATCTATGGACTTGCCAGGATATTTTATCACCGGAACATTGCTCATTTTAGCCAAGTAAAGTATCATGTCCCTCATGTGGCTTGGCATATTTTCAGCTATGACGATTGCTTTTGGCTTCTCTTTTCCAGTCTTAAGGTACTTTACTGCCTTCCTGTATCCTATTATAACCTTTCCAGAGGAATATGCAAGTCTCACCTCATCCTCCATCTGCAACACCCCTTGGCATGAGTTTTTCAAGCTTCCACCTAAGAGCTACCTTACCTGTGCCCGTTGTGGGCAACTGTCCCATTATAAGGGCATCCAATGGGCTTTCTACAGGATTTCTATCCCCTCTTCTAGCTGCATTTAATGCCACATGATATGTCCATTCAAATGCCATCTTGCTGAGAGGAGTTTTCATCTCACTGAAGAAGCCTGATGGAATTCCCAAGGCCTGTAGTCTTATCGCTTCTAAAGAGCCCTGATAAGTCATTGCATCGGCTATAAGCCTGACATATCTGTGATCTACCTCTAATCCCTGCTCTTCCAGAACTTTCATGAGCTCTCTGAATAGGCATGCCCTAGCTGCCTCAATTCCAAGCACTTTTGCAACCTCCTTACAGTCATTTGTGGTTGTCCTACTTATGTCTACCTGTGGGATCTTTAGGACAGCTTCTAGATTTGATCCAGTTGTCTTTATTACGAATTCATCCCCTTCTTTCTCTATTCTTATCTTCCTTATTCCCCTAATCCCCTTTATTCTCCTCTCAAGAATTCTTATAGCCCATGTTCTCAGAGCTTGATAAGGCCTCTCCTTCGAGGCAGCTTCTATCAGAGATACTGTTATGCTATCCCCCTTCACCGTGATATCTCCTTTCTTTGCCTTTATTATTTTAGATATAGCGCTTTCAAGATCCTCCTGCGTCATGTCATTCGCTCTTAATGCATCCTTATCGACCTTCATCGTTAAGGAGAAACTCATGTTGTCCACCGAGAACTCGCTCAAGAGATCCCTTATTCTGACTTCCTTTATCTTGCTAGCTATTTTTCTCACCTTCTCCTCATCCTTTGAGTACTCTGGCTTCAAGTATATCGTCATGGACGGTCTGCTTGTTGATGCGTAAAAGACAAGCTCCTTAAACCTCTCAACTCCATATGTGACGTCCATCTCCAGAACTCCTGGGGCATGGAATGTCCTCAACACCATCTGAGTTGTTGGCTCGGCTATGCTCTGAGCTGATATTATTCCTATTGGGGTGAGGGGGTCTATCTTTGCCCTGTCAAATGCCTCCCTTATCTCCTTAATCACATCCTTTGCGGCTGAAACCGGCACCTTGCCTGCTATCCTTTCTGCTACCCAAGAGGGAAGATTAGCACTGCTAACAAGCTTCTGTGCATCCTTTTCAGAAATTTTAGCTCCTCTTGATCCAGAAAATCTGCTTATCAAGGCATCTATGTTAACAGGCTCTCCCTTGAACAGCTTAACAGGATCGTATCCATCCCCTCCAAAAGCCATCTGTATTATTCTACCGCTCCAATCCCTAACAGTTCCGTCATAGCTCACATACATGTCCTTAAGTGAGTTTGCCACTCTTCTGTAGAAGTATCCGCTGTCCTCAGTTCTCCTTCCCTTGTCTATCAGGGATTCTCTGCTGCTCATTGCATGAAAGACAAACTCTGCTGGATTAAGGCCATCATAATAGCTGCTCTTGACATATCCCCTTGCCTCCGCACTTAAGTCTCCTCTCATAAAGTATGTCAAGACCCTTCCTCTGAATCCTTTTCTAGGTCTCCCACTAGTTAGGACAAAGCCAAGTCTGCTCTTCACCATTTGTTGCCCAACAGTTCCAACCACTTGGGCTAAGTTGGTCATAGAGCCTCTGGCACCTGTTCTAGCCATTATTATAACATTAGATCTTGGATCAATATATTTCTTTATTATTGGACTTACTTGAGATCTAATTCCATCCAGTATCTGCACTATCTCGAATTCCAGCATTTGTTCTTCAAGCAAAGTCCCCAAAAGCTCCTCCTTCGTTCTATGAACCGCTTTTTTCCTAGCCCCAGACTTCTCAAATTCCTTTATTCTCTTTGTAACTAAGCTGAAGGCTTTCTCAAATTTATCCTCCATCTCCTTCTTTGCCTCCGGTGGAAGGAGCATCTCCTTCATCGATGATGATATTCCCAGCAGAGTCACCTCCTTAGCTGCCATTTTCAATATCCTGCTGAGGAAATCAGCTGCCACATCTGGACCGTAATCCCTGATGATTACATCTGTTAGCGTAAGCCCTCCCTTGACAAGGGTTCCCATGGAATTATCATCTAAAACTCCAGAGAGATGATTTCCATTCAGTATAAGGACAAAAGAATCCTCAGGACAGCTTGGATCTCTGCATTCTGACTTTGAGCTCGCCATTTTTGCCACATTAGTGTAGTTTAGATCTTTAGGCAGCAGCTGGGATATTATTTGCTTTCCAGTCCAAAGCTCAACTGGATGGATAATTGCAGGCTCCGGCAGCAGATCGACACCCGCTCTTGCGAGCATCCTTGCGGCCTCATCTTTTGTGAAAAGAGAGTCCTTCTTTGTTATATAGTAGAGGCTTGTTATCATGTCCTGCCTTGCCCCAACTATAGCACCTCCAGTTCTCGGAGATATCATGTTCTTGGTCACGCTCATCAGCTCTTTTGCCTCCACTCTTGCCTCCAGAAGCTGAAGTGCATGTAGATTCATCTCATCTCCATCAAAATCAGCATTATAAGGAACGCAGACAGCTGGATTTAGCCTGAAAGTGGATCCGGGGAGAACCTTTACTCTGTGCCCTAGAATAGAGAGCTTGTGAAGGGATGGCTGTCTGTTGAATATGACATAATCACCGTCCATGAGATGTCTTTCTACTATGTCCCCAGGCTCCAAGCTTTCAGCCATCTGCTTCAGATATTCCCTTCCCTTCCTACTTATTGCCTTTAGACTTATGTGCTGCCCTCCTTTTCTCACATAATTTGCTCCTGGATACTGATCAGGTCCTCTCATCACAAGCTCTTTCATCCTCTCTATATTCTGCTCTGTGACGAACTCAGGCACTGTTAAGGTCATGGCAACCTCTATCGGAACTCCCACTTCATCTATGTCTATCATCGGATCTGGGGATATCACAGTTCTACTGCTGAAATTAACTCTTTTTCCTATTAGATTCTTCCTAAATCTACCCTCCTTTCCTGAAAGTCTCTGAAACACGGATTTCAATGGTCTTCTCGTCCCTCTTTGAGTTGCAGTTGGCAGCTGAGCTTTTGCATTATAGAAGAACACGCTGGTCCAGTACTGTAAAAACTCCCACTCTCCTTCAACCACACTGTTTGGTGAGCCTCCGGCTATGGATTCCTTCAGCTTCTGATTGGCTTTTACCAGCTCAACTAGTATGTGGGTTAAGTCGTCCTCAGATCTTTCTCCTGCCTCAAGATATATGGATGGCCTTATTGTTATCGGGGGAATTAGCATAACAGTCATAACAGCCCACTCGGGTCTTGCTCTCTCGGGGTTAAATCCCAGAACCATCACGTCCTCATCCGGTATCTTCTCCAGCCACTCCCTTATCTCAGTGGGCCAGAGCTTTCTGGGTTCCGGCTCCTTTATCATAAACTTATATACCTCAGTAAGGGCTACCTTTTGAACAGGAGCTCCGCAATGAGGACATGTGTCATGTTTGCTCAAATAGCTCTTAACAGCTTTTCTCACCTTCCTATAAAGCTCATCATCTATCTTCTCAGCATCGTTCCTCTCCCAATATTCCCTTGCCTCTTGTATCAATGCCTGCCTTTTCTCTTCAGGAACTAGGATCTTTCCGCAGCTTGAACATGTCATGTTGAGAATCTGGTGTATGTGCCTCACATATCCTATATGTATCACAGGCTTTGCGAGCTCGAGTCTTCCAAAATGACCGGGGCACCTCTGGGCAATATTCCCGCATACAGGGCACCTCTGTCTTGGATTTATAGACCCAAGTCTTGGATCTAGTACTCCTCCTTGTATGGGAAGTCCTCCTTCGTCATAAACGCTTGGCTCTGTTATCTCTATCTCCCCTATTCTCCTTATATCGCTGGGAGATAGAAGGCCAAATATAACCTCCTTTATCCTATAAGGGGCAGCCTCCTCAACTGTGATAGGCCCTGTGAACGACATGATGACCCCCCTATATCTCCTCAACCCTCAGCCTGACATCTATGAGTCCTGACATGAGCTCCTTCACCATTAGAGTAGTTGCGTGTGTTGTTACAACAGGATAAACCTCTACATTGTCCTTGCATCTAGGACAGTAGAACTGGTTTGTTATCGCATTGAAGTAAGCAAGAGAATTACACCTCTTACAGATATAAGCTATTTCTTTGTCCGAGTTCTCCACATACCTGTCATATAGAACAGCAGCAGCCCCATGGGATATAAGAACCTCCCCCTCCATTTCTCCAAGCCTTAGACCTCCCCCTCTTGCTCTTCCCTCAACGGGCTGTCTAGTTAAGAGCTGTACCTGCCCTCTGGCTCTGGCATGGATCTTATCTCTTACCAAGTGTTTCAATCTCTGGTAGAATCCCACCCCTATGAATATAGGTGCTTTTATCATCCTGCCTGTCCTGCCATCATACATTATCTCCATCCCGCTGTATTCAAAGCCCAGCTTCTTCAGTCCCTCCATTATGTTGTCCACTTTCTCGTTCATGAATGGGGTTCCATCTATGAAGGTGCCTTTAAGAGCTCCAAGTTTGCCCGCAAGTATTTCTATTAGCTGACCTATTGTCATTCTGGATGGTATTGCATGAGGATCAAGTATTATATCAGGCACTATGCCGCTTGATGTGAAGGGCATGTCCTCCTCCTTGAATATCATTCCAACAACCCCCTTCTGCCCATGCCTAGTCGCGAATTTGTCACCTATTATCGGAGGCCTTACCTCCCTGACTCTTACCTTCACAAGTCTCTCTCCAGATGGAGTTGTGACAAGTAGAACATCGTTTACAATTCCCTCCTCCCATGTCCTCATGAGGACTGAAGTATCCCTTCTCTCGAAGGAAAGGGCCATTCCTCCTGAAACTCCCATTAAGCTGTGAGCAAATCTGGGAGGACTTGTCCTTCCTATGAGCACATCTCCTCCCACAACATAAGTCTCAAGATCGACTATTCCATCATCTCCCAGCTTTTGGTACTTCTGCTCCTCCAGTTTTCCAGTGACATTCTTCAATGGAAGTGGGTTCTCTATCTTATCCCCCTCTATTATAGCCTGTCTTTTTGCAATAGCTTCATACGTTCTAAATGCCACTATTCTTGCCATTCCTCTGTCAACTGCTCCTTGGTTTAGGACAACAGCATCATCCATATTGTAACCGTCCATTGGCATCAAAGCAACTACTAAATTCTGGCCTGCTGGTCTTAGATGATATCCAACTATCTCAGCTCCTTTAGTGTAGACTATTGGTTTCTGTGGATAAAAGAGGATGTAAGATCTGCTGTCAGTCCTCAACCTCCAGTTCGATGCATAAACACCAATTCCCTGCCTAACCATGTTGGATCCTATTATGTCCCTCGGTATAGCATTGTGCTCTGCATATGGTATTTGATTTGCCGCAGCCCCGAGCATTGCATAGGGTGCGAAGTCCAGATGAGTGTGCTCAGGTCCTATCTTCTTTATGTCATAGGCAACAACGGCATTCTCCTCCTCATCAGGATCTAGAAACTCTATTATCCCCATTCTGAAGAGATCAGATAATGTCAGATCGCCTCTTTTCACCTTATCCAAGAGAGATATTGCATCCTTTATCCTGTTGACCGGTATCAATGGTCTTTGAACTCTTCCAGAATCGGCATTTATGTGAACTGCATTCTCCTCAGCCATGTAGACTACATTTATCTCATGGCTTATCTCCAATCTCTTTTTCTTCATGAAGCTCACAAGCTCCTCTGGATCATCTGTTAGACCAACTAACTTTCCATTGACGTAAACAGGCACTAGAGATCCGACTTCCATTGGAGTGGCTTCCTCAATGGGCTTCATCCCATGTTCTCTAAGGCTTCTTATTATCGGCTCTATGTCGATTCCATATGTGACAGAGGCCATCAAGGCCAAGCTCCTCACAAGCCCCACATTTGTCCCCTCTGGGGTTTCAAGAGGGCAGAGCCTGCCAACGGAGGTTCCATGTATCTGCCTTATCTCATGAAGAGGAAGGCCCGGCGGAAGGCTGGAGCTCACCCTCCTCACATGATGTAAAGTAGCCATATAATTCGTTCTATCAAGATTTTGGCTTATTCCCAGCTCTCCTCTTGGCCATGCCCCAGTTGCCATTGCTCTTAACATTCTCTTAGTTATGTATAACTCTCCCACGACCTTTCTCCTTAGCTCTATGTCATACACTCCTTGGGATAGCTGTTCCTCTGCTTTTTCCTTCAGCCTAGTTATGTACTGGTAAAACGCATCTCTGAAGAGCTCCTGCATCAGATTTCCAGCAAGCCTAAGCCTTTTGTTGGAGAAGTGATCTTTATCATCAGGTTCACACATTCCTCTCACAACTCTTATCAGCTTCTCTATTGCTTTAGCTAGAAAATAAGCCTTAGCCTTGAAATCCTCTTCTCTAGTGCCCATATGAGGTAGAAACCTGTTCTTCAGGTAGTCCTTGGCTATCCTTATCCTATCCCTCTTGGGAGCGCTTTGAACAAGCCTTCTTCCTATGAAGTCAAGCGCATCCTCTTCTGAAATAGTGCCCTCTGATCTAAGAGCTCTTTGAGCATCCTCTAAGCTGTATAGGAACTCGTTTTGTATCTCAGGATTTGAGGATATGCTGGCAAGTATATCAGAATCCTTCATCATTCCCAGGGCTTTGAAGAATATTGCAACGGGTATCTTCCTCAGACCTCCAACGGATGCCTTTATTGTTCCATCGCTCAAATAGTACTCCATGAAAAGTCTGCTCCTAAATCCAGCAAGCTCCGAGACTACTTGTGCAGAGTGGGAGTAGGGTTTATTCTCAGCTCTAGTCTCCTCCACTATCACCTTATTTGGCGCCACATCATCCCTTATCACAAGAACTCTCTCAGATCCATTTATTATGAAGTAGCCGCCTGGATCAAGAGGATCCTCACCCACTTCCTCAAGCTTCTCATAATCCAAGCCATAAAGCCTGCAGGCCTTTGACTTCACCATTATAGGGAGATGTCCTATCGGTATTTTCTCAGTCTTAAGCTCCATTCCAGATGAATAAACTGAGATCTCTAGCTCCATCGGGGCCTGATATGTGGCATTTCTGAGCCTTGCCTCAACAGGAAGTATTGGAAGCTTTGCTCCATCATATTCATCTATCTCAGGCCTTCCAATTGTGATTCCCTTGAGCACCAGCTTGTATCCTTCTATCAGCTCTATCTCCTTGAAAGTTTCTATAACCTCCTGAAGTCCTCTATCCAGAAATCTGTTAAAGCTCTCTATCTGGGGATCAACGAGACCTCTCTCCCTGAAGAAAGCCAAAACTAAAGGGTAAAAATCAACCTCCTCAACAACTGATTTCTCAACAGTTTTTCTCATATCTCTCCCTCAGGCAACAACTATTCTATAGTATGGAACAGGTTCATCAGGTCTTAGTATCTTTATCACATCCCCAGGCTTGGCCTTAAGCTTCGCTATAGCGGGATCATCTATCCTTATCTTGGGCAGCAACTGGAGATCTCCTATCCTATTCTCCAGCTCCTTTACCTCTTCCTCGCTCAGCTTTATATGTTTCGGCACAAGAATGTGGGATGATATGTCGATTTCCGCTTCGGCCTCCTTCTTCTCAGCCCCAATCACAACTTTTTCCTTCTTTAAAACCTTCTTTTCAGCCGGAACTTCTTTAACTCCCTTCTTAACCCTCTTTTTCCTGGGTTTAGTGGATTTCTTGGCCAAGCCTGGGACACCCTCACCCACTCAATGGGAGTAGTTTTCTAGGGGCTATATAAAGATATTTTCTGGTAACTTTAAAATTTATTCTTTGATATATAGGTGATCATTTATAAACTTCCATACGTAAATTTTATAAATAATTACCTAAAAGTCTATTAATCTAATTTTAATCGAATAACCCCGCTGCACTATTTAATTATGAATCATGCGGATTTTTCATCAACATTTTTAACCAAAACCTGCTAGAGGGCTGGGGTGCTATATTGATCGAGATAAGATGGCATGGAAGAGGTGGACAGGGGGGAGTTGTTGCCTCTAGAATAGCTGCAAAAGCTGCTTTTTATGAAGGGTATTATTCCCAAGCCTTTCCATTCTTTGGAGCTGAGAGAAGAGGAGCTCCCGTAACGGCATTCACCAGAATATCAAAGGAGGAGATAAAGCTCAGAAGCCAGATATATGAGCCAGATATAATTGTGATAATGGATCCAGCTCTTGTTAGGTCGGAAGATTCATGGAAGGGGCTGAAAAACGGGGGTATTGTCGTGGCAAACTCGGAGAAGCTGGAGCCAATGGGCAGGCCATCTAAGATAGCAATAGTGAACGCAACTAGAATAGCCTTAGACCTTGGCCTAGTTTCAGAGGGCTTACCTAGGCCTAACACAGCTATGGTGGGAGCATTTTCCAAAGTAACGGGGTTAATAAGCCTTGAAAATGTGAAGAAAGCAATATTGGATGTGCTTGGCCCAAGAATAGCCAAGGTAAACATCGATGCGGCTGAAAGAGCTTATAATGAAACCAAAGTAATCGAACTTTAATTATTATTTTTTTAACAAGTGAAATAGTAAAAATGATTTGAATTTGTTATTCTCATGTTCCCTCTGTGAAAGAATCATAGAACCTAGCGTATACATCTACTTGTTCTTCCTCCTCTCCCACCTCAATCGTCCTTTTCAAGCCGCAGTTTATGCAGCTTATCCTTGCAATTCCAGCTTTTCTATCAATATCTATCACAATAGAAGTGTGCTGACATGAGGGACATCTGAACATGGATGACTGTCTCTTAACCCTTTTGAGAGCAAAGGTCCTCCTTCTCTTCTTCCTTCCCAGATTATCACCTCCTTCACGGGATCTAAAGGAACATTAAAAAGCTTCCCTAGAAATTATAAAAATAAAAAAGAAGAAAAAGGAAGCTAAGAGGTCTTGCTAGCAGCCTTCCTGTATTCAGAGTACCTCTTCAATCCGTCATAAGCCACTACAAGCCCCAGCACAAATAGCACAAGGCCAACTATTCCAAATATTGCATTCAGAGTAAGGGCAATTCCAGGATACTTCAACATCAATCAACTGTAAGATGTTGGATAAGGTCGGGATATCTAAAGGCTGTGAGGACAAGAGGAGGACATTACAGGATACCAAAAAGCGAGGTAGAGAGAATACTTGAAGGAGGTAAAAGGGGAAAG
>Ga0315298_1000566_pt1 | contig 71963 bp, 74 predicted proteins | sample WHS_1_MG_FD_203077 | JGI IMG/M metagenome (GOLD analysis project Ga0315298, IMG submission 203077) | Extremophilic microbial mat communities from Washburn Hot Springs, YNP, Wyoming, USA - WHS_1_MG | ecosystem: Environmental > Aquatic > Thermal springs > Hot (42-90C) | place: USA: Wyoming...
CAATCGCATCCAGCGGATCGCCGACCAAATCCAGCGTGATCTGGCCGAGATGATCCAGCGCGAGCTGCGCAACCCGCAGCTCGGGCTGGTCACGCTCACCGACGTGCAGCTCACGCCGGATTACGCCCACGCCAAGGTGTACTTCAGCGTCATCGGGGCGGAGCCGCAAACCGCGCAACAGATCCTCAGCGAAAAGGCCGGCTATCTGCACAGCCTGCTGTACAAGCGGCTGCAGATCCACACCGTGCCGACGCTGCACTTCGTGTTCGACCCCACGACCGAAAAGGCGGCGGAGATCGACGGCCTGATCCGTCAGGCGCTGTCGCACCAGGCCAAAGACGATTGAACCGCCCGGCGGCGTGCCGGAAGCGCCTGCATGATGAATTCCACCAAAACGCCCTGGGAGGCGGTCAACGGCGTGCTGCTGCTCGACAAACCGCGTGGCCTGACGTCGCAACAGGCGCTGGCTGCCGTGCGCCGCCGTCTGCGCGCGGCCAAGGCCGGACATGGCGGCACGCTCGATCCGCTGGCCGACGGGCTGTTGATTCTGTGTTTCGGCGCCGCGACCAAATTTGCCCAGCGCCACCTCGACGCGGACAAGCGCTACACCGCGGTGTTGCAGCTCGGTGTGCGCACTTCGACCGATGACGCCGAGGGCGAGGTGCTCAGCCGCCAGGCGGTTGACGTCAGCCCCGCCCAGATCGCTGCGGTTTTGCCGCGGTTCGTCGGCACCGTGATGCAAACGCCGCCGGTCTACAGCGCGCTCAAACGCGACGGCAAGCCGCTGTACGCCTACGCCCGGGCCGGGCAGCCGATCGACGTTGCCGCGCGCAGGGTGCAGATCCACGCCATCGACGTCGTCGGGCTGCAGGACGGCCGGCTGACGTTGGACGTGTTTTGCGGCAAAGGCACGTACATCCGTGCGCTGGCGCGTGACATCGGTGATGCGCTAGGCTGCGGCGCGCATCTGGCGGCGCTCACGCGCACGGCAAGCGCGGGTTTTACCCTGCAGCAGGCCATCTCGCTGGAGACGGTGCAGTCGCTGGAGTGCGACGCCTTGCGGCAGCGTCTGCTGCCTCCAGATGTGTTGCTGCAGACCGTGCCACGCTGGGATCTCGACGCGGCGCAAGCCCAACGCTTTTTGCATGGCGGGCGCATTCCTGTTGCCAATGGCGGCAGCGCCGCCTGCCTCGGCGGGGAACTGCGGGTGTACGGCCCGCTGGCCGCCGGACACACTGCGCAGCTGCTCGGACTGGGGGTTTGCGACGCTGGCGTGCTGGCGCCGCGCCGCCTGCTCAGCGCAGACGAACTTCCGGCAGTTCCGCCGCCTGCTGCCCATTCCCGCATCGATTCATTTCATCAGGACGCCACATCATGAGCCAATCCATCCGCAACATCGCCATCATCGCCCACGTCGACCATGGCAAAACCACCATGGTGGATCAGTTGCTGCGCCAATCGGGTACGTTTGCCGAGCATGAGAAGGTCGTCGACACGGTGATGGACAACAACGCCATCGAACGCGAGCGCGGCATCACCATCCTGGCGAAAAACTGCGCGGTGAGCTGGAAGGGCACGCACATCAACATCGTCGACACCCCGGGCCACGCCGACTTCGGTGGCGAGGTCGAGCGCGCGCTGTCGATGGTCGACGGCGTGCTGCTGCTGATCGACGCGCAGGAAGGCCCGATGCCGCAGACCCGCTTCGTCACCAAAAAGGCGCTGGCGCTGGGGCTCAAGCCCATCGTCGTGGTCAACAAAGTGGACAAGCCCGGTGCCAAGCCCGACGCCGTGATCAACGCCGCGTTCGACCTGTTCGACAAGCTCGGTGCGACCGACGATCAGCTCGACTTTCCGGTTGTCTATGCCTCGGGCATCAACGGCTGGGCCTCGCTCGAAGAGGGCGAGCCGGGGCAGCAGTGGGGGCCGGACATGTCGGCGCTGTTCGACACCATCCTCAAACACGTGCCGCCGCACGCCGGCGACCCGAACGCGCCGCTGCAACTGCAGATTTCAGCGCTCGATTACAACAATTTCGTCGGCCGCATCGGCATCGGCCGCATCAACGCCGGCACCGTCCGGCCGGGCATGGACGTGCTGGTGATGGAAGGCCCGGAGGGCAAGTCGGTCAAGGGCCGCATCAACCAGGTACTGACTTTCCAGGGGCTGGACCGGGTGCAGGTGGAGCAGGCCGGGCCGGGGGACATCGTGCTGATCAACGGCATCGCCGACATCGGCATCGGCGTGACCGTGACCGACCCGCTCGACCCGCAGCCGCTGCCGATGCTCAAGGTCGACGAGCCGACGCTGACCATGAATTTCTGCGTCAACACCAGCCCGCTGGCCGGCCGCGAGGGCAAATACGTCACCAGCCGGCAGATCTGGGATCGGCTGCAGAAAGAGCTGCAGAGCAACGTCGCGCTGCGGGTGAGGGAAACCGACGAGGACGGGGTGTTCGAGGTCTCGGGCCGCGGCGAGCTGCACCTGACCATCCTGCTGGAGAACATGCGCCGCGAGGGCTATGAGCTGGCCGTGTCCAAACCCCGGGTGGTGTTCAAGGACATCGATGGCGTGAAATGCGAGCCGATCGAACTCGTCACCTGCGACATCGAGGAGCAGCACCAGGGCGGGGTGATGCAGGCGCTGGGCGAGCGCAAGGGCGAACTGGTCAACATGGAGCCCGACGGCCGCGGCCGCGTGCGGCTGGAATACCGCATTCCGGCGCGCGGGCTGATCGGCTTTTCCAACGAATTCCTCAACCTCACCCGCGGCTCGGGGCTGATCTCCAACATTTTCGACGGCTACGAGCCGCACAAGGGCGAGATCGCCGGGCGCAAGAACGGCGTGCTCATCAGCATGGACGACGGCGAGATCTTCACCTACGCACTGGGCAAGCTCGACGACCGCGGCCGCATGTTCGTCAAGGCCGGCGACCCGGTGTATGAGGGCATGATCGTCGGCATCCACAGCCGCGACAACGATCTGGTGGTCAACGCCACGCGCACCAAGCAGCTCACCAACTTCCGCGCCGCCGGCAAGGACGAGGCGATCAAGATCACCCCGCCGATCGAGCTCACCCTCGAATACGGCGTGGAGTTCATCGAGGACGACGAGCTGGTGGAAATCACGCCCAAGAGCGTGCGGCTGCGCAAGCGGTACCTCACCGAGAACGAACGCAAGCGCGCAGGCCGCGCGGCCTGAAACCGTGGTGCAGTGCCGATGAAGGCGTCGCCGCACCCGCGTGCCGTGCTCGCCATGACGGCAGCGACGCTGCTGTGGAGTCTGGCCGGGGTCGTCACTCGGCATTTGCACCACCAGGACGGGTTCCAGCTGGTGTTCTGGCGCAGCGGCTTTGCCGCGCTGGGCGTGGCCGGCTGGTTGCTGTGGCGGCAGGGGCCGGCAGGCCTGGTGCGCGATGTGCTGCAGTCCCCAGCGCTGCTCTGGCTGTCCGCGCTGTTCTGGGCGGTGATGTTCACCGCCTTCATGGTTGCGCTCACCCTGACCACCGTGGCGCAAACGTTGATCGCCGACAGTCTCAGCCCGCTGCTGGCCGCGGTGATGGGCTGGCTGTTTTTGCGCCAGCCGTTGCCGCTTCGCACCTGGGGCGCGATCATTCTGGCGTTGCTGGGCATGGTCTGGATGGCCGGGCAGGGGCTGCTGCAGCCCAACGTCGTACCCAGCCAGACACTCGGGCTGTTGGTGGCGCTGGCCGTGCCGCTGAGCGCCGCAGGCAACTGGGTCAGCCTGCGCCGTGCGGGCACGCAGGTGCCGATGCAGGCGGCGGTGCTGATCGGTGCGCTGCTGTCCATGCTCGCGGTGTCCGGTCTCGCCCGGCCGCTGCAGACCGACGCGCACGACGTGTTCTGGCTGGGGTTTCTCGGTCTGTTTCAGCTTGCCGTTCCCGGCATGCTGGCCGTGTGGGCGGCGCAGCGCCTGGCGCCGGCCGAAATGGGGCTGCTCGGTTTGCTCGAAGTCGTCTTCGGTATTCTTTGGGCCTGGATCGGCCCCGGCGAGCAGCCGGGACGCAACACGCTGCTCGGGGGCGCTCTGGTGCTGCTGGCACTGCTTGGCAACGAGAGCCTGGGCTGGGCGCGGCAACGCAGGGGAGGGCAGGTGGATGGTTGAGTTTTGTCGGCGGGGTGGATTGGCGGCGCTGCTGTCTGCGGCGCTGCTGGGTGTCACGGCTTGCGGCGGGGGAGGCGGCAGTACGCCGGCCACGTCCGCATCTTCGACCAGCACGGCCACCGCTGCCCCGGCTTCTCCCGCAGTGCCGCAGCGCACCGCGCCGATGAGCCTGCTCATCCCCTTGTACGCCTATCCTCTGGTGAGCAGTGGGAGCGGCACAAGCCGCATCACCACGATCAACCCCGCCTGGCAGGCGGTGGCTGCGGGGGCAGCGGCCGTGCCGACGGTGGCGGTGATCAATCCGAGCAACGGGCCGGTGGCCTGCAGTTCCCCACCATCGGCCACGCTGACCGCGTTCACTCAGGGCATCGCGCAATTGCATGCGGCGGGCGCCCGGGTGCTCGGTTACGTCCACACCAGCTACGGCCAGCGTGCGCTCGCTTCGGTGCAGCAGGACGTGCAGACTTACGCGCAGTGTTACGGCGTGGATGGCATCTTTTTTGACGAAGTGGCCGTACAGCCCGGGCAGGCCGGCTATTACGCCGCGGCCGCAGCCGCCGCGCGGTCGGCCATCGTTCCGCTGCTCGGCCAGACGGCCCTGGTGGTCATCAACCCCGGCGCCTATCCCGATCCATCGATTGCCGCCACGGCAGACGTCACCGTGGTGCACGAAAGTGCCGACCTCAACCAGCAGCCGGTTCCGGCCAGTCTGGCGGCGTATGCGCCGAGCCGGTTTGCGTATCTGGCTTTCGGCATCGGCTCTCTCGCGCAGGTGCAGTCTGCCGTGCTGTCCGGGCTGTTCGCCCAGGGCATCGGTTATGTGGACTTGACCGACCAGGGCAGCGCGGGAACCAATCCGTGGGCGAACGTCAGTTCGGTTTACCCCGATCTGATTCAGGCCGTGCAGGCGCTGAACCAGACGTTACAAAAATAGCGGGGCCGCGTCATCGGCAGGCCCCGCCGCAAGACTCATTTCTTGCCTTTGATGCTATCGAGGTAATCGGCAATCACGCTGACCTGGTCGTCCGGGATCGGCGCCTTGAAGGCATTTTTCATTTTGTTCACCTCGACCAGCCAGGTGGCCTTGGGCAGGTCGGGCTGGTTCATCACCATCCCGGCGGAGTGGCACATCAGGCAGTAGGTATTGGCTGCCTTGGCACCTGCGCTGTCGCCGGGGAACACCCGGGTGCTCGTCGGCAGCTCGACGGTCTGGGTTTTGAGCGTCAGCGCACTGGCCGACCCCATCGGGATGATCGCCAGGCCGATGACGCCCAGCGCCAGGCCAAGCAGATGATGACGTTGCGTTTTGCGGTTGCGGAACAGGGTCATGTTGATCTCCCGGTCAGACGGCGATGAGCTGCGTGGACTCGACGACATTGCGCATGAAGCCGCCCGGATTCCAGTTCGGCGTCATCGGCTGCTGCAGACCATCGCTGTTGGTACAGCGCACCAGCAGGGTTTGCTCACCCTTGGGCAGTTTGACGTGGGTGCTCCACTGGCGGAAGCTGTACTTGCCGTAATCACGGCCAAGCTGGGTCGGTGTCCAGGTTTTGCCGCCATCGAGCGAAATGTCCACCGACTTGACCCCGGTATCCCCGCCGAAGGCGATCCCGCGCACGAGTTCAGGGCGTCCGGCGCCGACTTTGGCACCGTTGGCCAGATTGGTCACGAAAGAGCGCGGCACCATGCGGTTGATCGGGACGAATTTCACGTCTTTTTCTCCCGGCGTCATATTGGCCTGCGGCCAGTTGTCGGGAATGGTGTAGGCCGGGTGCATCCAGAAATTGGTGTCTTCGTGGTCGAGCACGCGGATGTGCTGCAGCATCTTGGTCCAGTACGTGGCGTACCACCCCGGCACCACGAGGCGGAAAGGAAACCCGTTGAGCAGCGGCAGCGCCTGCCCGTTCATTTCCCAGGCAATCATCACCTCGCCATCGCGCGCATGATCGACGGACAGGGACTTTTTCAGATTGGGGGCGGTGGGGACGACCGGCCGCTCCGAGCCCTCGAATTGCACTTGCACCGCTCCCGGCTTGACGCCGGCAGCATCGAGCACATCCTTGAGCCTCACACCCACCCAGCGCGCGTTGCCCATCGCGCCGTTGCTCCATTCGCCCCCAGGCACGCGTGGCTGGAAGTAACCGCGCGAATTTCCCGAGCACTGGTTGACCGCGGCGAGTTCCACGTGTTTGAAATTTTTCATCAGGTCGAACACGGTGAACTCGAGGGTCTTGTCGACGTGCCCGCTGATGCGCACCTTGTGGGTATGCGGATCCATCGTGGTCGGAATGTCCGCCCAGTGCCAGCGGACATAAAACTCATCCACCGGTGTGAACACTCCCTTGTCGTACACCGACCACGGCGTCTCCAGTAGCGGTGGCCGGGTACGCTGCAAAATCATTTGTCCCTTACCCGGAAACGCGGTGGTCAGCCGCCTGGTATCCGGGCCTCCCGGCAAGGGGAGCTCGATGGTCTGTGCAGCCAGCGCCTGGCGCGACAGCGCCAGCAGGCCCAGACCGGTGGCCGCGGTCTGCAAAAACTGCCGGCGGGTCCGCCGGTCGTCATCCGTTGGGTAAAGCGTCATCACATGTCCTCCTCGGTGTGGCCGGGTCGCATGTCGCAAATTGTTGCGACCGGTACGTCTTTATAACCAGAACAAAACGCCTTGGATAACGGATTGAATCAATCGTGATGATCGATTTTTCTGATTTTTCTGCTGCCCGCTTTCAATATGTGCAGCGAGTTATATCGTATTTTTTAAGGCATTGATTCTGAAAGAGATTTTGAGCATGGGACATGCGTGCATGCTGATATACGAAAACAACTGAATAGAAAAAACGCAAATGAACGGCTCCTGTCGGAAATCAAGATACTGTTTGTCACATCTGTTGCATCGAGCAGGATTCCGGTACGGGGATTCGGCACGGCGTGAAAGCCGACACTTTGTGTGTCGCTTCCTGGAACGATCCGGTGACCAAACCCGGCTGACGCTGAGATGGCGGTGCAAACGGGAGGGGGCTGACTGATCCATCGGTTGCACGGCAGCCCCCGATCCGCGCGGGGAAAGCCACAGGCGCTGGCTCGCATTTGCCCAGGCGCGTAAGGGTGGCATGGAGAGGGGCGAGCCAAGAGAGCAGCAGGCGTGGCGCGCAGCCGGCTGACGTCGATCGTGCCACTGGACGCGATGGGGAGGAATGGGCAGCCTCTCTGCCGCCCTGCGCGGAGGGTAGGGGGCGTGGCCAGGGTGAAATTGACTGCCTTCACCCAGACAACCGGGGATAAACGACCCTGTAAATCGGGGGGAAGACCCCCGCTGGGGGATAGACCGGCATGCGTAACAGCCCAAAAATTCCCCTGAAAAGGGGGTGAACGTGGTGCAGATGAAAAAGTGCCAAAAAATTCACACGGAGAGTGCAGAAGGTGAATGCAAAATCACGCACCACAGTACTCGGCAAGGCCGCCATGGTCATGCTCTGGTCATGAATACCTGAAAAATCCTCGACGGGAATGCAAAATGTTCAGGATCTTCAATCTGTATATTCCTGCAAAAGCGACTCTCGAGCTACTGATCGACATTTTGATTAGCGTGCTCTCATTCGGCCTGGCAACGTGGACCGTCTATCTCATTTCAAGCGGGACGCAATCGTTCGCTTACTGGGCGGGGCAGGGCATCTACCCGATGCTGCTGTACACGGCACTGACCGTGACCCTGTATACAGCGCTTGGCGTGTACAGAATCGATGCAGAAAACAGCCTGCGCGATCTTTTGGGGCGCACATCGGTGGCATACGCGTTTACTTTTTTCCCCGTGTATTTGTTCACACTGGCTTTCACAGAGGCGGGAAGCTCGTTTCGTGTTCTGGCGTTTGCCTATCTTTTTCAGATGGGTTTTTTGGTTTTCATTCGCTATATTTTGTTGCGGCAAAGTGTGCTTTCAGGGATGCGGCGCAGGATCCTGATCGTTGGCAACGGCCGCGAAGCGCAGACCTTGTCCAGGCAGATTGCAGAAAATCATAACACGGCATATTCTGTCGTTGGATTTTATCCAACAGAAACGGCGGAACAGAATGCCATTCAGCTCACTTCGCCGGTGTTCAGTGCAGATATTCCACTGGAGCAAGTTGCACTGGAGCAAAAAATCGATGAAATCGTCGTCGCCGTAAAAGAGCATCGGGGAGGCGTTTTGCCGATCCGCCAGCTGCTCGAATGTCGCATCCTAGGTACACCAGTGCACAGCCTGCCGACGTTTTACGAGCGCCTCAAGGGAGAAGTGCCGCTGGAAAGCATGAAGGCGAGCTGGCTGATTTATGGTGGCGGGTTTACCCAAGGGCAGATGCGCGCGGCGGCAAAGAGATTATTTGACATGGTCAGCGCAATGTTGTTGCTTTGTTGTTTGTGGCCTATTATGCTTTTGACGGCGCTGCTGATCAAACTGGAAGATGGAGGCCCGGTATTTTTTCAGCAGGAACGCGTGGGGCGATTTGGCAAAACGTTTTACTGCATCAAGTTTCGCAGCATGCGCACAGACGCAGAAAAAGACGGCATTGCCCGTTGGGCGAGCGCGAATGACCAGCGGATTACCCGGGTCGGGGCATTCATCCGCAAGGCACGGATCGACGAATTACCGCAATTGATCAACGTCCTGCGTGGTGAAATGAGCATGGTCGGGCCACGACCGGAGCGGCCGGCCTTCGTCGAGATGCTGGAAAGAGACATTCCGTTTTATGCCATCCGGCATAGCGTCAAACCGGGGGTGACTGGTTGGGCGCAGGTACGTTACGCTTACGGCGCCTCGGTCGAGGATGCGAAAAGAAAGCTGCAGTTCGATTTGTATTACGTCAAGAACCACAGCATTTTCCTGGACTTCTTCATTTTGTTTGAAACGGTGCGTGTCGTTGTTTTTGGCGAAGGCGCAAGATAAACTCAACAGGGCTTGAAAAATGACAATCGTCGCTGTAGTTGGTTTGGGTTATGTTGGGCTGCCATTGGCGGTTGAATTTGGGAAAAAATACCGCACCATAGGTTTTGATCTGTCTCACGAAAAAATTCAGGCTTATCTAAAATGTACCGACCCGACAGGTGAAGTGGGTGAACAAGATCTGCGGGAGGCAACATTGTTCGAGCCGACGACGGATGCGTCGAGGTTGAAGGAGGCAGATTTTGTCATCGTCGCCGTGCCCACGCCTGTCGATGAGGCGCATAACCCGGACTTCCGCCCCCTGGTGGGCGCCAGCGAGTCCGTCGGACGGAATTTGAAGCCGGGCGCCGTCGTCGTTTACGAATCGACCGTCTATCCAGGGGCAACGGAGGAAATCTGTGTGCCGATTCTTGAACGTGAGTCAGGATTGAAGTGGAAAACGGATTTTTTTGTCGGTTACTCGCCTGAACGGATCAATCCGGGGGACAAAGAGCATACACTGACACGCATTGTCAAAGTCGTTTCCGGAGATACCCCGCAGACACTGGAAACGGTTGCCCAGATGTATGGATCGGTGGTGACGGCAGGCGTGTACAAGGCGCAGAGCATCAAGGTGGCCGAGGCAGCAAAGGTGATCGAAAACACGCAGCGTGATTTGAACATTGCGCTGATGAACGAACTGTCACTGATTTTCCACCGGATCGGAATCGACACGCTGGATGTGTTGAAGGCGGCGGGTACGAAATGGAATTTTCTGCCTTTCCGTCCCGGACTCGTCGGCGGGCATTGCATCGGGGTCGATCCATATTATCTGACGCACAAGGCGGATATGCTGGGCTACCACCCCCAGGTCATTCTCGCCGGGAGGAGAATCAACGATGGCATGGGCAAATACATTGCCGAGCAAACCATCAAACAAATGTCGCAGGCAGGCCTGCCCATCAAGGGAAGCGACGTCGTCGTCCTCGGCCTGACGTTCAAGGAGAATTGCCCGGACTTGCGTAATTCAAAAGTCATCGATGTGATCCGGGAACTGGAATCATATGGTGTGCGGGTATCCGTACATGACCCGATCGCGCAGCCCCAAGAGGCCTTGCACGAGTATGGGGTGACGCTTACGCCATGGAGCGAATTGCCACGCGCAAGGGCGATCGTGGCGGCGGTTGCACACCGTGCCTACCAGCAGATCCCACTCACCGATCTGCTCGCCAAGGTGGAGCAAAACGGTATTTTCATGGACATCAAATGCCAGTATGACCCTGCCGCACTCACTGCGCACGGTTTGAAGGTATGGAGGCTATGAGATGCAGGTCGACCAATTGCTTGCCACACCGCGGCACTGGCTTGTGACCGGGAGCGCGGGATTCATCGGGTCGCATCTGCTCGAAACTTTGCTCCTGCATCAGCAGTTCGTTGTCAGTCTCGACAATTTTTCCACCGGACATCAATCCAACCTCGATGAAGTACGGCAGCGGGTGGGGGAGGAGGCGTGGAAGCGGCACACCTTTATCTACGGAGATATTGCCCGTCTCGAAGACTGCCAGCGTGCCTGTGTGGGCGTCGACATTGTGCTGCATGAGGCAGCGCTGGGATCCGTGCCGAGATCGATCGAAAATCCATTGGCGACGCATGCAGTCAATGCCACAGGATTTTTGAACATGCTGGTCGCGGCGCGGGATGCAGGGGTGAAGCGCTTCGTCTATGCCGCCTCGAGTTCGACTTATGGCGACCACCCGGGGCTGCCCAAGGTGGAAGACCAAATCGGCAAACCATTGTCACCCTATGCCGTGACCAAATACGTCAACGAGCTGTATGCCGACGTGTTTGCCCGTGTTTACGGGCTGGAGTCGATCGGGTTGCGCTATTTCAATGTGTTCGGCACGCGGCAGGATCCGAACGGGCCGTATGCCGCGGTCATCCCGAACTGGGCCAGGCGGATTCGGGAAAATCAGCCGTGCATCATCAACGGCGACGGCGAAACGACACGCGATTTTTGTTACGTGGAAAACGTCGTGCAGGCCAATCTGCGCGCTGCACTCACGGCTGACGCAGCAGCCATCAATCAAGTGTATAACGTCGCGTTCGGTGAGCAGACGAGTCTGAATACATTACACCGTCTGCTGACAGAGGAAATTGCCGCGCTGGACCCGCGTGTGCAGTATGTTGCGCCCATTTACCGGGATTTTCGCAAGGGTGATGTGCGCCATTCTCTGGCGAATATCGACAAAGCGCGCCGTCTGCTCGGTTACGATCCGCAATACAGTGTGCGTGCAGGGCTGCACGCAGCGATGAAGTGGTATGTCGACGCGGCACTGATGACGGCGTGAGGCCATGACGTCCCGCGTTGGACCCCGACCACATCTTTGAGGAGGAGACGACGATGGGAAGCAATGACTTGAAAGCCGATTTCGACAGCCTCTCGCCCGGACGCGAGGCGACGCAGTGGTCACGTCGGACGTTCGTGCGCACGACCCTGGGCGTGGGCATCGCGGCGGCTGCCGGCCCGGTGATGGCGCAGACGGCGGTGCACACGCCGGCCGATGGCTTGCTCGTCGGCGACGTCATGATCGAGTCGGCCGGGCAAAAAATCCCGGTTTACCGTGCACAGCCGCAGGGCAGGACGGACTTGCCGGTCGTGCTGGTGGTGTCGGAAATTTTCGGAGTGCATGACTACATTGCGGATGTCGCCCGCCGGCTCGCGCATCAGGGGTATCTGGCGCTGGCTCCCGATTTGTTCTTGCGGCAGGGCGACCCGATGGCCTACGGCAGCATTGCAGAAGTCATGACCCAGGTGATCGCCAAGGTGCCAGACGCACAGGTACTCGGCGATCTGGACGCCTGCAAGGACTGGGCGCTGGCGCATGGCGGACGCCCCGGGCATGTCGGCGTGATGGGATTTTGCTGGGGTGGGCGCATCGTCTGGCTGTACTGCGCCCACGCCGCGGTGCAGGCGGGGGTGGCGTGGTACGGTAGGCTGACCGGCGCGACCACGGCGCTGACCCCGAAAAATCCGCTCGACGTCGCCAAAGAGCTCAAGGCCCCCGTGTTGGGGCTGTACGGCGGGCAGGATCAGGGGATTTCGCAGGAATCCGTTGCGCAAATGCGCCAGGCGCTGGCTGCAGGCGATTCAGCGGCGAAAGCGTCGCAAATCGTCGTTTACCCCGATGCCGGGCATGGCTTCCATGCCGATTACCGCGCGAGTTACAACGCCAAAGACGCACAAGACGGCTGGAGTCGCGCGTTGACGTGGCTACAGCAACACCACGTGTGAACGTCGCCCGCCGCCTGCGGCAGGCGGCCGTGGAGGTGATGGCAAGACGGGGACGTGCGGCCGTGGCGTCAGCGCACCACGAGCACCGGAAGTTTGGAGTGCGACAGCACGCGCGAGGTCTGGCTGCCGAGCATCGCCGACCCCAGCCCGCCGCGGCCGTGTGAGGCGATGACAATGGTGTCACAACCCTGTTTTTCAGCCACGGACAGCAGACCGCGCCAGGCCTGTGCATCCTCCTCGACCACGGTGTCGCAGCTCAGGCCCGCGGCCTGCAGCTGATCCCGCATGCGCTGCAGCGCGGCTTGCGCCTGTTTGCGCACTTCCTCCTGCCATTGATCCATCCCCACGGGCATGACTTCGATGGCGCCGATGTAGGGATACAGGTCGATGACCGAGGCGACGGTGATTTTGGCGCCAAACTTTTTCGCCAGTTCGACGGCGTACGGTACGGCTTTTTCCGCCAGATCGGAACCATCGGTGGACAGCAGAAGGTGATTGAACATGGGAGTGCTCCTGTGGTTGTGACACGCTCCGAGCGACCCGTCACAGCGTCGCCCGGAACAGGAATCAGCGCAGCACCAGGACCGGGATGGTCGAGTGTGTCAGCAGTTTTTGCGTCTCGCTGCCCAGCAGCAGGGCCTGGACCCCGCGGCGGCCATGCGAGGCGATGACGACCAGGTCGCAGCCGCGGTCTTTGGCCACGTCGAGCATCGCCTTCCAGGGGTGGATGTCCTCGGCGATGACCGACTCGTAGGTCACGCCGGCGCCGTTGCAGGCGTCCTGCAGCGGCTTGAGGGCGTCTTCGGCCAGCTTGGTGACGTGCACACGGTATTGATCGGCGGTGATCGGTACCGATTCAGCCAGGCCGGAATACGGGTAGGGGTCGGTGACGTTGAGCCCGACCAGTGTGGCGCCGCAGCTCTTGGCCAACGCCACGGCATGGGGAATCACCTTCGCAGCCGTCTCCGAGCCGTCGGTGGGAACGAGAATCTTTTTGTACATGGCAATCTCCGTTTTGAGTGGGGAAGCTGATGAGGGCGGTCTTCGCACTATGCCGGCCGCCGTGGATATGCTGCTCCCGCAATGTATCGTCAGACTTGTTGCAGATCAAATCAGCCGGGTTGCCGCCACTCCCACTGCCGTCTCATTCGCGCCTCAACCCCGCATTGGGGTGTCGAGGCAGGCCGGTTTCACGCCTTGCCAGGCGCCGCTCCGGTTGCCACCGGACGGCTGGGATCGGCGCACCACTCGCTCCACGATCCCGGATAGAGCAAGCCTCCATCCAGACCGGCATGCGCCAGCGCGAGCAGGTTGTGACAGCCGGTGACGCCCGAGCCGCAGTGGTGAATCACGTCGCGTGGATCCCAGTCTTCGAGCAGGGCGGTGTACTCGGTGCGGAGCTGTTGCGCGGATTTGAACGTACCGTCAGGCAGCAGATTGGTCTGAAAAAAGCGGTTTTTTGCCCCCGGGATATGCCCGGCCACCGGGTCGCGGTCTTCGACTTCGCCGCTGTAACGCTCCGGGGCACGGGCGTCGACCACGAGGTGCTTGCCGGATTGCAGATTGTCGAGCACCCCGTGCGCCGATACCGTGGCGACCAGTGCTGGGCGGCGCTGAAAATTTCCCCGCGCACGCTGCGGCGGCGCCGAGGTGTCGCGCGCGCCACCTGCGGCCATCCAGGCCTGCCAGCCGCCGTCGAGCACGGCCACCGCATCATGCCCGAGCCAGCGCAGCATCCACCACAAGCGCGCGGCGAACGCACCGCCGCTGCGATCGTAGGCGACGACCTGCTGCTCCTGACGCAGACCGAGGTCGGCCAAGCGCCGGGCGAATGCATCGGCGTCGGGCAGGGGGTGGCGGCCATTGCGCCCGGTTGGCTGCGCCGACAAGTCTTCGTCCAGATGGAGAAAAATCGCTCCGGGGATGTGCCCGGCAGCGTAGGCGTCACGCCCGGCCTGCGGGTTGGACAAGTCGTGCGAGCAGTCGACGATGAAGGCATCTGGCAACTGGCGCAGGGCGTCGGCCGAAATCAGCGTGGTGTAGCGGGCGGTCATGGTCAGCGGCGCGGGGTGGTCAAATCTCAGGCCGGAACCTGCAGCTTGTTGCGGTACCACGCATGGAAGTGGCGCATGCCATCTTCCATCGGGGACTGGTAGGGGCCGTGCTGATCGTCGCCGCGCTCCATCAAGGCTTTGCGCCCGGCATCCATGCGCTCGGCGATTTCGTCGTCCTCGGCACAGGTTTCCATGTACGCCGCGCGCTCGGCCATGATGAATTCCCGCTCGAACGCAGCGATCTCCTCCGGGTAGAAAAATTCGACCATGTTCAGCGTTTTTTGCGGCTCCAGCGGGAACAGCGTGGAAATTACCAGGACGTGCGGGTACCACTCCAGCATGATGTTGGGGTAGAGCGTCAGCCAGATGGCGCCGTGCTCGGGCAACTGTTTGTCCGAGCGGAAATTCAGCACCGCCTGATGCCATTTGCTGTAGACCGCGCTACCCGGGTGCTGCAGGCCCTCGTACACGCCCACCGTCTGCACGCTCCACTCCGGGGCGAACTGCCATTGCAGCACGCTGCAATCGACGAACTTGCCCAGTCCAGGGTGGAACGGGACGACGTGATAGTCCTCGAGATACACCTCGATGAACGTCTTCCAGTTGTAATTGCAGATGTGCATTTCGGTGTGGTCGTGGACGAAACCGGTGAAGTCGAACTCTTTGAGCACCGAGAGCTGCTCCATGGTCTGCGCCACGGGATAGCCGTTGTCCTCGAACAGCATGCCGTTCCAGCGCTGCAGCGGGTAGCTTTGCAGATGCAGGCAGGGGTCCTGCTCGAAATGCGGGGCGCCGACGAGCTGGCCGTCCAGACCGTAGGTCCAGCGGTGCAGCGGGCAGACGATGTTTTTGCCCGTGCTGCCCATGCCGCGCAGCATCACCGCCTGACGGTGGCGGCAGACGTTGGACAGCAACTGGATGCCGTCGTTGGTATGCACCAGGGCGCGGCCTTCGCCCTCCTGCGCCAGTGCGGCGTAGTCGCCGATTTTGGGTACCGTCAGTTCATGTCCGATGTAGCGTGGGCCGGAACGGAAAATCTGTTCGAGTTCGAGTTTGAACAGATCTTGGTCGAAATAGGTGGAAACCGGCAACTGCAGATGGTCTTGCGACAAGCGGATGCTCAGATCGGACATGATGGGGGCACACCTCCAGAAGAACAGGAACAGAAAAGGGGAAAAGCCGGCCGATTGTAGAACCCCGGCAGCCAGGCGGATCATTGCTCCAGCCTAAAATCAGCAACATTTTCCGACGGCGGCCCTGCGGGTGCGCAGCAGCCGCCAACCGGTGTCACGCTCATGCCTTCTGCCAAACATTCCCGCCAAGCCGAGACGGCTCCCGCCAGCTATGAACAGGCCGTGGCCGAGCTCGAACAGATCGTGCAGGCGATGGAGACGGGGCAGCTCAGCCTCGACGACACCCTGGCGGCGTACAAACGGGGCAATCTGCTGCTGAACTACTGCCGTGGCAAACTCCAGGCAGTGGAGCAGCAGGTGCAGGTGCTCGACAGCGCACAGCAACTCCAACCCTTGCCGGCCCAAATCGAGGCGCAGACCGATGGTGACTGAAACCGCATCGCCTCTGGTGACGGCGCCAGCCGATCTGCCGTTCGATGCCTGGATGCGCCAGCACCAGGAGCGGGCGCAGAGCCTCATCGCCCGTTTCGTGCCGCAGGCGCATCCGCTGGTGCCGAGTCTGCACGAGGCGATGCATTACGCCGCCGCGCTCGGCGGCAAGCGCGTGCGTCCCCTGCTCGTCTGGGCAGCGGGCGAGTGCGTGCAGGCCGACGGCGAAGCCCTCGACCGCGCCGCCTGTGCCGTCGAGCTGGTTCATGCCTACTCGCTGGTGCACGACGATCTGCCCTGCATGGACGATGACGTGCTGCGCCGTGGTCAGCCGACGACCCACGTGCGCTTTGGCCAGGCATTGGCGTTGCTCGCCGGGGACGCCTTGCAGGCGTTGGCCTACGAGGTGCTCACCCCGGAAGACGAGGGCATGGCTGCAGCGCTGCAGGCCAGACTGTGCGCCCTGCTTGCCCGCGCTTCGGGCGCCGAGGGGATGGCCGGGGGACAGACACTGGACATTCTCGCCACCGGTCGGGCCATCGGTGCCGACGATCTGATGCAGATGCACAGCCGCAAAACCGGCGCTCTGCTCAAGGCCAGTGTGCTCATGGGCGCGGCCTGCGGCAAGGTCGAGGCGGCGCAGCAGCCGGTGGTCTGGGCGGCGCTGCAGGCTTACGGGGATGCCGTCGGCCTGGCCTTCCAGGTGGTCGACGACATTCTGGACGTCACCGCCGACTCGGCGACGCTGGGCAAGACAGCGGGCAAGGATGCGCAGCAAAACAAATCCACTTACGTCTCGATTCTGGGACTGGATGCCGCTGGGGCGCTGGCGCGGCGGCTGCGCGACCAGGCGCAGGCGGCACTCGATACCCTGCCGGCGGCGCAACGCGCGTCGAGCCGGCGCTTGCGCGAACTGGCCGATCTGATCGTGCTGCGCGGGCACTGACGCTGCGCTGCACCCCACGGAGTCTGGTATGACACGTTTTCCCCGGGCCGAAGCCGTGCGCACCGCCGCGCCGGCGCTGGCTGCCGCCACCGCCTGCGGCGCGCTCGGCGGCGCGTTGTGGCTGCAGCGCAAAGGATTTGCGCCGTGTCCGCTGTGCATTTTGCAGCGCATGGCCTACCTGGCGGTGCTGTCGTTTTCGCTATTGGCTGCCGGCCTGTTGCGCACGGGCTGGCGCCGCCTCGCGCTGGGACTGGCGATGCTGGCGGCGCTGCTCGGCCTGGGTGTCGCCGGGCGCCAGATCTGGCTGGTGTTGCATCCCGGACAGCTTTGCGGCCTGGACCCGTTGGCTGCGGTGATCAACCGCTGGAGCGTGACGCACTGGGCGCCGTGGATGTTCCGTGCCGATGGCCTGTGCGCCGACACACCGAGCGTTTTCGGTGTGGCACTGCCATTCTGGTCGGCGGCAGGGTTTGCCGTTGCTTGTGTCTTTTTGCTTGCTGCGGGGTGGCGCCGCAGTGGTTCCTGATCGCCTGCCGATGGTCACGACTGCCTTCCCTCTGTTGTCGCGTATTGCTTCTCCCGACGATGTGCGCGCGCTGGATCGGGCGCATCTGCGCCAGCTCGCCGTCGAATTACGCGAGTTCATCGTGCAGTCGGTGTCGCGCACCGGCGGGCATCTGTCGTCCAACCTCGGCACAGTGGAACTCACCATCGCGCTGCATGCCGTGTTCAACACCCCGGAAGACCGGCTGGTGTGGGACGTCGGCCACCAGACCTACGCCCACAAAATCCTCACCGGGCGGCGCGAGGCCATGCGCGGGCTGCGGCAAAAAGGCGGCATTTCCGGCTTTCCGCGGCGCGAGGAGTCGCCATACGACACCTTTGGCACGGCGCATTCATCCACCTCGATTTCCGCCGCGCTGGGCATGGCGCTGGCGGCGCAGCGCAAGGGCGAGAAACGCCGGGTGGTGGCCGTCATCGGCGACGGCGCGCTCACCGGGGGCATGGCGTTCGAGGCGCTGAACAACGCCGGGGTGCACCCCGAGGCCGATCTGCTCATCGTGCTCAACGACAACGACATGTCGATCTCGCCACCGGTGGGCGCGCTCAACCGCCACCTCACCAGCCTGCTGTCGGGCAGTCTGTTCACCGCCGCGCGCAGCACCGCCAAGCAGGTGCTCAGCGCCGCGCCGCCGCTGCTCGGGCTGGCGCGGCGGCTGGAGGAATATGCCAAGGGCCTGGTGGCCCCGTCCCCGTTGTTCGAGGAACTCGGGGTCAAGTATTTCGGCCCGATCGACGGCCACGACCTCGATGCACTCATTCCCGCTTTGCACAACTTGCGCGACCTGCACGGTCCGGTGCTGCTGCACGTCGTCACCAAAAAGGGCCAGGGCTACAAGCTCGCCGAGGCCGACCCGGTGGCCTACCACGGCCCGGGCAAGTTCGACCCGGCCGTCGGCCTGGCGCCGAGCGCACCGGGGAAAAAGCCGACGTTCACCCAGGTGTTCGGCCAATGGCTGTGCGATATGGCGCAGGCCGACGCGCGGCTGGTGGGCATCACCCCGGCGATGCGCGAGGGGTCGGGGCTGGTCGAGTTTGCCGAGCGCTTTCCGCAGCGGTATTTCGACGTCGGCATCGCCGAGCAGCATGCCGTGACCTTTGCCGCCGGGTTGGCGTGCGAGGGCATGAAGCCGGTGGTGGCCATCTACTCCACGTTTTTGCAGCGCGCCTACGACCAGGTCATCCACGATGTGGCGATCCAGAACCTGCCGGTGCTGTTCGCCGTGGACCGCGCCGGCGTCGTCGGCGCCGACGGGGCGACGCACACCGGCGCGTTCGACATCGCCTTCCTGCGCTGCGTGCCCAACGTGGCCGTGCTGACCCCGGCTGACGAAGCCGAATGCCGCCGCGCGCTGACGACGGGATTCCGCCACCCCGGCCCGGTGGCGGTGCGCTACCCGCGGGGCAGCGGTGTGGGTGTGGCGGTCGAGCGCGATCTGGATGAGCTGCCCTGGGGGCAGGCGCAGCCCCGCCGCGCCTGCGGTGCGCCTGTCGGACGGCGTATCGCCATCCTCGCCTTCGGCCCGGTGCTTTACGCCGCGTTGCGCGCGGCGGAGGAGTTCGACGCCAGCGTGATCAATATGCGCTTTGTCAAACCGCTGGACACCGCTGCCTTGCTGGCTGCGGCGCGCAGCCACGACGCGCTGGTCACGGTCGAGGAAGGGGTCGTGGCTGGCGGTGCGGGCAGCGCCTGCCTGGAGGCGTTGCAGGCGGCAGGGGTGCAGGTACCGGTGCTGACGCTGGGCTTGCCCGATGGCTGGATCGAACACGGCGACCCGGCGCAGATCGCCGCCGATCTCGGCCTGGACAGCGCCGGTATCGCCGCGGCGATCCGGCGTCGCTTTGCCACGCTGCTTGCTCCCGGTGCGCTCAAACGCGCGGCCAACGACTGACCGGCTGCGGCGCTTACGACGCTGTTTTCGCCCCCAGGCATTGACTCAGGTTGCGGGCCAGGCCACGCAACAACTGCTCGTAACCCGCCAGACCCAGCGGGCCTTTGGTGCCGAGCGGATCGAGCGTGCCCAGGCGCGCCGAGGTGCCTTCGACCAGGGTGTGCACCAGCCGCGGCTCGAACTGCGGCTCGCTGAACACGCACACCGCGCCGAGTGACCGAATTTTGTCCCGCATCTGGCTCACACGGCGGGCATTGGCCATCGCTTCAGGAGTGACCAGGATCGAGCCGACGGCGTGCAGGCCGTAGGCATGTTCGACATACTGGTACGCATCGTGAAACACGATGAACGGCTTGTCGCGCACCGGCGCCAGCTCGGCGACGAGTTCGGCGTTGAGTGCATCCAGGCGCTGCACCGCGCGTTGCGCGTTGCTCTGGTACTGCTGCGCGTGCGCCGGGTCGACTTCGGCCAATGTCTGCGCGGCAGCGCGCAGGATGGTTTTGGCATTGTCTGGAGACAGCCAGATATGACCATCGAAAGCACCCTGCAGTGCGGCCGCGCCGCTGGCTACGGCGCGCGGCGCCGGATGCCGCCGCTCCCAGTCCCCGCCGGTGCGCGGCGCCAGCAGGGTGATCCCGGGCAGGGTGGACAGCGTGACCACCCGTGTCGTCTGGGGTAGGGTCTGGACGATGCGCTGCAGCGCCGGTTCCACCTGCGGGCCGATCCAGAACAGCACTTGCGCCTGCTCCGCGGCGGCGCGCTCGGACGGCTTGAAGGAGTAGGTGTGGGGCGAACTGCCGGGCGGGATGAGCACCGTTGGCGAGCCTACTGCGGCCATGACGGCGGCAACGAGGTCGCCAACGGGTTTGATGCTCACGGCCACGCGCGGCGGGGTTTGCGCCTGGGCGGCCAGCGGGGCGAGGACGGCGGTCAGTGCGAGGCGGCGCAGCAAATGACGGCGGGTGACGGGCAGCATGGCAACACTCCGAAGAAAAGTTACAATATAACAATCGAAACCAAAACATTCCAGGTCATGACTTTTCTCGACGCGTCGGGTCGCCAGACGGGTCACGATGGCGCACAGGCTTTGCTTCGCCTGGACGGCATCAGTCTGCAGCGCAACGGCGCGCTGCTGCTCGATGCGGTGAGCCTGCAGATTTTTCCGCGCCAGATCGTTACCCTCATCGGCCCCAACGGCGCTGGCAAGACGACATTGGTGCGCGTGTTGCTGCGCCTGCTGCGGCCCGACAGCGGCAGCGTCTGGCAGCGTGACGGACTGGTGATCGGCTACGTGCCGCAGCGCTTTTCCCCTCCGGCCAATCTGCCGCTGGACGTGGACGGATTTTTGCGTCTGGCCGGGCGCAGCACGCCGCAGCAGCGGCAGCAGGCGCTAGCCGACAACGGTGTGGCGCATTTGCGCCATCGGCCGCTGCGTGCCTTGTCCGGCGGCGAGATGCAGCGCGTGCTGCTGGCGCGTGCGCTGCTGCGCCGTCCCGCGCTGCTGGTGCTCGACGAGCCGGCGCAAGGCTTGGACGTGCACGGTCAGCAGGAGCTGTACGCGCTGATCCGGCGCCTGCGCGATGCCACGGGCTGCGCCGTGTTGATGGTTTCGCACGACTTGCACCTGGTGATGGCGGCGACCGACCAGGTCGTCTGTCTGGAGCGCCATATTTGCTGTGTCGGCAGGCCGCAGGACGTCAGCGCGCATCCCGACTACCTGCGCCTGTTCGGCGCGGACGTTGCCGGCATGGCGCCGTACCGGCATGAACACCGCGACCCCATGCACGATCTCCACGGCGACGTCGTGCCGCTGGCGCAGCCACGGCACGGGGAGCGGGCATGAACGCGCTGCTGCCCGATTTCGTCTGGCGTGCGCTGCTCGGAGGCGCCGGGGTGGCGCTGCTGGCCGGGCCGCTGGGGTGTTTCGTCGTCTGGCGCCGCATGGCGTATTTCGGCGAGACGCTGACGCATGCGGCGTTCCTCGGTGTCGGTCTCGGGCTGCTGCTGCATCTGAACCCGCTGTGGGGCGTGCTCGGTGTGAGCCTGCTGATTGCCGCGGTGCTGGCGCGCCGCGACCCGGCAGACGGCCTGGCCGAGGACACCCTGCTGGGCCTGCTGGCCCACGCCAGTCTGGCGCTCGGCTTGGTGCTGCTGGCGTTCATGGAGGATGTGCGCGTCGACTTGTTCTCGTATCTGTTCGGCGACATCCTGGCGCTGCGTGGCGCGGATCTGGTCTGGATTGCCTTGCTCGACCTGGCCGGACTGGCGCTGCTGGGCTGGCTGTGGCACGGTCTGCTAGCGCTGACGGTGCACGAGGAACTCGCCGCCGTCGAAGGGAGCAGGGTGCAGGCGCTGCGGTTGGCGTTCATGCTGCTGCTGGCCGTCTTCGTCGCGCTGGCGATGAAGCTGGTGGGTATTTTGCTGACGGTGTCGATGCTCATCATCCCGGCCGCGGCGGCACGGCGGCTGGCGCGCACCCCGGTGCAAATGGCCGTCGGCGCCGCGTGCATCGGTGTGCTGTCGGTGCTGCTCGGACTGCTGGCGTCGATGCACTCGGACATGCCCTCCGGCCCGGCAATGGTGGTGGCCGCGTCGGTGCTGTTTTTGCTGCTGCGCGTGGTTCCGGCGCGCGGTTGACGCGGATCAATTCCGCAAGTCCGGCATGGATCTGCGTCCTCCCGGATAATGGCGCCACTGTTCCAACAATGCCCCGGGACGGTGGCGCTGCGGCGCGCCGCCACACCCGTCACCTCATGAACAAACCCTTCGAATCCATCCCCGACATTCAGAGCACGCTCGACGAGCGCCACATCGCCATCCAGCGTGTCGGTGTGAAGGGATTGCGTTACCCGCTCAACGTGCGTCTGCGTGACGGCAGCGTGCAGCCGACCATTGCGCAGGTCACCGCCGACGTGGCCCTGCCGGCGGAAAAAAAGGGCACGCACATGTCCCGCTTCGTCGAACTGCTCGAAGCCATGCCCGAGGCAATTGACGGGGCCGCCTGCACCGCGCTGGTGCGACAGATGCTGCCCAAGCTCGGGGCGAACGCCGGACGGCTGGAATTTGCCTTCACGCTGTTTTTGCGCAAAACCGCCCCGGTATCCGGGGTGCAAAGCCTGCTCGACTACGAGGCGGGATGGATCGCCCAGGCGCGGGGAGATCAAGTCCGGCTCACTGCCCGGGTGATGGTGCCGGTGAAGTCACTGTGTCCCTGTTCGAAGGAAATTTCCGACTACGGCGCGCACAACCAGCGCTCGCACATCACCATCACCGCCGAGCTGCTGCAGCCCGTGGCGCTGGAAGAACTCATCCGCATCGCCGAGGAGGAGGCGTCGTGCGAGATCTGGGGCCTGCTCAAACGTCCCGACGAAAAATTCGTCACCGAACACGCCTACGAAAACCCCAAATTCGTCGAAGATCTGGTGCGTGATGTCGCCGCGCGGCTCAACGCCGATCCGCGGATCGGCCATTACGTGGCCGAGGCGGAAAATTTCGAGTCGATCCACAACCACTCGGCCTACGCGCTCATCGAGCGCGTCTGATCGTCGAGCCGCAGCAGACGGGTTCTGCCTGCCGGCGTGGGGCCCCTCAGTCGCCGATGCACAGGTCTTTGAGCCGGTACAGCGCGTCCAGCGCCTGCCGCGGGGTGAGGGCGTCGGGGTCCAGTGCCTGCAGTGCCTGGACTGCCGGGTGCGGCGCAGGCGCTGCGGCGGCCGGCGCAGGGTCCGCGGCGGCGAACAAATCGAGCTGCGGCTGCTGCGCGCGGTGCTGCCGCTCCAGCGCGTCCAGGCGTTTGCGCGCGTCGCGGATGACGGCAGCGGGTACGCCGGCGAGCTGTGCCACCTGCACTCCATAGCTGCGGCTGGCCGGGCCTTCGCGCACTTCGTGCAGAAACACGATGCCGTCGGCGGTTTCCGCCGCGCCGACGTGGACGTTGGCGGCGTGCGCATGGTTTTGCACCATCTCGGTCAACTCGAAATAGTGGGTGGCGAACAAGGTCAGACTGCGGTTGCGGTCGTGCAGCTGCGCGGCGATGGCTGCCGCCAGCGCCAGGCCGTCGAACGTCGATGTGCCGCGGCCGACTTCGTCCATCAGCACCAGACTGTGCGGCGTGGCCTGGCGCAGGATGGCGGCGGTTTCGGCCATTTCGACCATGAAGGTCGACTGACCGCCCGCCAGGTCGTCCGAGGCGCCGATCCGGGTGTAAATCGCATCCAGCGGGCCGATGCGCGCGCGACGGGCAGGCACGAAGCTGCCGACGTAAGCCAGCAGGGCGATCAGCGCGGTCTGCCGCATGTACGTCGATTTGCCGCCCATGTTCGGGCCGGTGAGGATGAGCAGGCGGCGCTGCGCATCCAGCCGGCAGTCGTTGGGGATGAAGCGATCGACCCGGCTTTCGATCACCGGATGACGGCCGGCTTCGATGTCCAGCCCCGGCGTGGGCACCAGCTCGGCGCAGACCCAGCCGAATGTGCTGGCGCGTTCGGCCAGCGCGGCGAGCACGTCGAGCTGTGCCACCGCTTGCGCCGCACGGCGGATCGCCGGCAGTTCGGGTTGCAGCGCGTCGAGCACTTCGTCGAACAGCAGCCTTTCGCGTGCCAGTGCCCGGTCTTGCGCCGACAGCGCCTTGTCCTCGAATGCCTTGAGTTCCGGGGTGATGTAGCGCTCGGCGCCCTTGAGCGTCTGGCGGCGGCGGTAATCGGCAGGCACTTTGTCCGTCTGGCCGTGGGTGACTTCGATGAAAAAGCCATGCACCTTGTTGTATTGCACGCGCAGGTTGCCGATGCCGGTGCGCGCCCGCTCGCGCCGTTCGATGTCCATGAGCACGCTGCCGCAGTCGTGCCCGATGGCGCGCAGGTCGTCGAGTTCGGCGTCGTAGCCGGCGGCGATCACCCCGCCGTCACGCAGGTAGACCGCCGGTTCGCTGGCGATCGCCGCCTGCAGCAGGTCGGCCGCGCGCGGCGGCACATCGAGGTCGGCGTCGATGGCGTCGAATAGATCGCCGCGGTCGAACTGCGCCGCCCGCGCCCGCAGCGCCGGCAGGGCGATCAGGCTGTCGCGCAGCGCCGCCAGCTCGCGCGGCTTGACCTGTTTGAGCGCGACCCGCGCAGCGATGCGCTGCAAGTCGGCGACGCCGCGCAGTTGCGCACGCAGCGCAGTCCACGCACCGTCGAGCAGGGCTTGCACAGCGGCGTGGCGGGCATGAGCGACGGCGGGATCGCGCTGCGGCGATTGCAGCCATTCGCGCAGCAGGCGACTGCCGCCGGCCGTCTGGCAGGTGTCCAGGTGCGACAGCAAAGTCGGCCCGTCGTCGCTGCGCAGCGGCTGCACGATTTCCAGATTGCGCCGCGCCACGGCATCCAGCCGCAGCGTGTCGTCGGCGCGCGCCACGTGCAGATCGGCGAGCAGCGGCAGCGTGCCGCCCTGTGTCTGCTGCGCGTAGGTCAGCAGTGCCGCGGCAGCGGCGTGCGCCGCACCGAGGTGTTGCGCGCCGAAACCGTCCAGATGCGCCACTTTCAGCTGTGTGCACAGCAAGCGCAAGCCCAGCGCCGCGTCGAAATGCCAGTCGGGCCGCGATGTTGCGAACGTCAGCGACAGCTGCGCGGGCGGCGGCGTTTGCTGCGGCCACAACACTTCGGCGGGAGCGATGCGCGCGAGCCAGTCGGGCAGCGCGGCGGCGTCGCATTGCGCCAGGGTGATCGCGCCACCGGTCAGCGCCATCCATGCCAGGCCGTACACGGCGCGCGCCGAGCGCGGCGGTGACACGGCCAGCAGTACGGCGTCGCGCTTGTCATCGAGCAAGGCCTGGTCGGTCAGCGTGCCCGGGGTGACGACACGCACCACGCGGCGCTCGACCAGGCCCTTGGATTGCGCCGGATCACCGATTTGCTCACAGATCGCGGCGGATTCGCCCAGCCTGACCAGTTTGGCCAGGTAACCGTCGAGGGCCTGCACCGGGATGCCGGCCATGATCACCGGCGCGCCGGCGGACTGTCCGCGACGGGTTAGGGTGATGTCGAGCAGACGCGCGGCTTTTTCCGCGTCGTCGTAGAACAACTCGTAAAAGTCGCCCATACGGCACAGCAGCAGAGCATCGGGATGCTCGGCCTTCATCTGCAGGTATTGCTGCATCAGCGGCGTATGGGCGGAGAAATCAGAGGTCTCGGGCATGGAGCAGGCAGGAATGAGGCCGCTATTTTGCCTGCGGTGAGCGCGCGGCCACAGCCTGAGGACGGCCAGCAAATTTACGAACGTCTTGACACGATAAGAAATAAAAAGAAAAATGCGAACCGTTCGCAATTACGAAATGGAGTCGATATGCTGTGCAGGGGAGAGTTGGGGCGGGGGAGTCGCAGGTTCGCGCTGCTGGCCGCGCTGTGGGCCAGCGCCGCGGCGCCGGCGGCGTTCGCCGACGAAAATCTGCTGGGCTACACCATCGGCGCGGAAACGCTGCCGGCGGGTCGGTCCGAAGCGTATTTCTGGCTGACGGATTACGGCGGCAAACGTCGCGGCAGCTATTCGGCGCAGCAGTTTCGTGCCGAGTACGAATACGGCGTGACCAACAGCCTGAGCGCCTCGCTCTACCTCAATGGCTACCGCCACAGCTACGACTGCGGCAGCGTGGGTTGCGCCGGCCCCCTGTCCGAACCCGAGATCACCGGCAGCCGCCACGGCACGCAGTTCAGCGGCGTGTCGGTCGAGCTGAAAAAAATGCTGCTGTCGCCGTACAAGGATGATCTCGGCGTGGCGCTGTACGGCGAACTGACCTACGACACGGTCGACGCCATCACCGGCGACAGGGGCACGGGCTACGAAGTCGAAACCAAATTGATTTTGCAAAAGCCCTACCTGGATGGGCAATTGCAGTGGCTGACCAACCTGGAGTTGGAAGTCGAGTCGTGGCGACCGGATGCCGGCGGTGGAACCGACGTATCGATTGCACCTCGTCTGCGCACCGGGCTGGCGTATCGCTTCGCGCCGAACTGGTTCATCGGTGCTGAAGGGTGGATCGACGCCGAACTGCGCCGCCCCGCAGGGCAGTCGTGGACGTTCGACCACTGGGACGTGTTCGCCGGGCCGTCGATCCACTATGGCGGCAAGTCGTGGTGGGCGACGCTGACCTGGGCGCAGCAGCTCAGGGGATCGAACGAGGCGGAGGACAACCGCGCCGGCCTACACCTGGCCGACCATTCGCGGCGCGAAATCCGTCTGAAGGTCGGCTACAACTTCTGAGGAGCCCGCAATGACACCCTCATGGCCGGTTTACGCCTTCCTGCCCGTGGCCGCCTTCGTGGCGGCCCCTGTGGGGGCGACACAGTATCTCACCGTCGAGCAGGCGCAGAAGGCGCTGTTTCCGGAAGCCGAGCGCTTCGTTGCCGCACCAGTGCAGCTCACCGCAGCGCAAAAGGCGCAGATCGAGGAACAGTCCGGGCTGAAACAGCGCTGGGACAAGCAGGACGTCTGGCGCGCGGAAAAGGCCGGCAAGCTGCTCGGCTGGGTGGTCGTCGATGACGTGGTGGGCAAGCACGAATTCATCCACTACGCCGCCGGCCTGTTACCCGAAGGCCGGGTGCGGGGAGTGGAGGTGCTGATCTTCCGCGAAACCTATGGCGACCAGATCCGCCAACCCGAATGGCGCCGGACGCTTGCCGGCAAGACGCTGGCCGATCCGTTCAAGCTCGACCAGGACGTGCCCAACATCAGCGGGGCGACGCTGTCGTGCCGCAATGTGATGAACGGCGTCAAGCGCCTGCTCGTACTGCAGCGCGTGGCGCTGCAGTCGGCGCCATGAGCGACAGCCTGCGCTGGGTCGCGCGCTTGCAGCCGCAGCTGGGCACGTGGGTGGAAATCCGCGCCTGCGGCCCGGCGCAGCGCATCGAGCGCGCGGTGCGCTGTGCGTACGGGCACATCGCGCGCGTGCAGCAGCGCATGAGCTTTCATCACCCCGACAGCATGCTCACCCGGCTGAACCTGCACGCGCACCGCCAGCCGCAGCCGGCGGATGCGCTGACCTGGGCGGTTTTGCGCAAGGCGCTGGCGATGTGGCGCGCCAGCGGCGGCGTATTCGACGTCACCGTGGCGGCGCCGCTGGTGCGCCGCGGCGTGCTGCCCGATCATGGTTTTTCCACCCTGCGCGCGCCGATCGGCAGTGACGCGCTGGTTTTGCTGCCACAGCGGCAGGTGGCGCTGCGCCGCCCGGTGCTGCTCACCCTCGACGGTATTGCCAAGGGCGAGGCCGTCGATCGCGCTATCGCCTGCCTGCGCCGCTGGGGAGTGGTTTCCGCCGTGGTCAACGCTGGCGGTGATTTGCGCGCTTTCGGCACCAGGCCCGTGCCGCTGGCGGTGCGCGCCAGCGACGGCGTGGTCCACGCCGCGGGCAGCTTGCAAAACGCTGCGGTGGCCAGCTCGATGCAGGGTCAGAGCGGGGAGCAGCAACGTCGCTTCCCCGGCCGGCTGCTCCACCCGGCGCAGCCCGCCCGGCCCGATGGCGCGACGCAGGTCTGGACGGTGATGGCCGCGCAATGCTGGCGGGCCGATGCGTTGACCAAAGTCGCGGCGTTGGCTGAAGCGCCGCAGCGCGCGGCGCTGGTGGCGCGGCTTGGGGGGCGCCTGCTGCAGGTGGAAGCTTGGGACGGAGGGCAGGCGGCGTGAAAACCTATCCGCGCGGCTTTGGACTGTTGCTGCATACCGTGCTGCTGGCTTTGCTCGCCAGCGGGCTGCTGCTCTTTCCCGGGGCGTTGCGCACGCACTGGGAGTGGGACTTGCCGTGGGCCTTGTCCGCAGGCCAGCGGGTTGGGGTCGCGGCACTGCATGCCGCCGCCTTCATGGCGGTGTTGACCGTGCTCGGCGCGCTGTGGACGGTGCACATCCGCGCCGGCTGGGTACGGCGGGAAAACCTGCGCAGCGGGGTCGCGCTGTTGGGATTGTTCGGCCTGCTGGCCATCAGCGGTCTCGGGCTGTACTACGCTGGCAACGAGCACCTGCAGTCGTGGAGCGCTTTGGCGCATCTGCTTGCTGCTGGGCTGCTTCCCGTGGCCTATGTCGCGCACCGGCTGGGCGCGCGCGCAGCCGCGGCCCGGGCGTGGCCGGTCTGGTGCCGGCGCGGTCAGCCTCCGCAGGCGCGGGCGGCCACGACGCGCACGGCACCGCCAGTGTCGCAAACGGTTTCGACCCCGTCGTAGCCCGGGTGCTTGTGCAGCAGTTGCACCATCGCATCGCCCTGGCCCAGGCCGACCTCGATCGCCAGCCAGCCGCCCGGGCGTAGCAGCGGCGGGGCTTCGCGGATCAGCCGCATCAGAATACGCACGCCGAACGGCCCGCCGTCGAACGCCAGATCGGGCTCGAAACCGATGATTTCCGCCGGCATGGTTGCCATGCGGGCGGTGGAAATGTAGGGCGGGGCCGAGACGATCAGATCGACCTGCCCGGCCAGTGCCTGCGCCACGGGCTGCATCAGGTCGCCCACATGCCACTGCACCCGCGACGCCAGGCCGGTGTGCGCGGCGTTGTCACGCGCCAGGGCGATCGCTTCGGGCGAAATGTCGGCGCCATGCACCTGCGCGTCGGCGACGTTGTCGGCCAGCGCCAGCGCGAGATTGCCCGAGCCGCAGCACACATCCAGCACCACCGGCGCGTCGCGCCCGGCGAGCTTGTGCAGCGCGACGGTGGCGAGCATTTCGGTTTCGGCGCGCGGAATCAGCGCGGCCGGCGAGGCCAGCAGATCCAGCCCCATGAAGCGCTGGCGGCCGACGAGGTAGGCCAGCGGCTCGCCGGCGGTTCGACGCGCAAGCAGATCATCCAGCCGTTGCAGTGCGGCGGTGTCCAGCGGCGGCAGCGCGGTCTCGCTGGCCGCATGCAGCGACAAGGGCTGTCCGCCGGCGCAATGCCATAGGGTGCGCAGCGCCGCGGCCGGGGTTTCCTCCGGCTTGTCGGGCACGGTCTGCAAAGTGGCGGCCAGTAGCGCCAGGCGTTGCTGGAAGGCGAGCACACCGTCGATGCCCAGCGCGTCACATTCATCGGGTTGCAGGCCGGTCAGCGGCAGGTCGACGGCGTTCATCGGGTGGGCTCCTCGAGGGTGTCGTTGTCAATCGGTTCGACCAGCACCGGCCGCGCATGCAGATAGCGGGCGGTGCGGCGCTTGGCGTCGATATCGGCGAGCACCGCCTCTGCCTGCTGCTCGCTGATGTTCAGCGCGGCAGCCAGTTCGGCGGCGCTGCGGCCATGGTTCTTCGCCCAGAGCGCCAGGTCCGTCTGCTGCCACGGCAGGGCGAAATAGAACTCGTCCTGCCCCTGCGGCAGGCTGTAGGTGTCGGTGGTCGGCACGGCGGTGCACACCGCTTCGGGCAGCCCAAGGTGCCGTGCCAGCGCATACACCTGGGTTTTGTAGAGATGAGCAATGGGCTTCAAGTCAGCCGAGCCGTCGCCGTTTTTGACAAAAAAGCCCTGGTCGTATTCCAGCCGGTTCGGGGTGCCGATGACCGCGTAATTCAGCCGGTCGGCGTGGAAGTATTCGAGGGTTTTGCGCAGCCGCTGCTTGTGGTTGGTCGCGGCGACGATCTGCAGGTATTCGCGCAGCGGCAGCCGCGCCTGGTGCAGCGCGCCGTCGGGCGACTGGGCGACGAGCTGGAAGTGGTTGATGCCGCCTTGCAGCCCACCGCTGATCGCGAGTTTGATTTTCCACTCGGGGGTGTAGTCGGGCAGCAGCGCGCGCACCGCGTCGTCGCGCCAGCGGTAACAGCCGATGGCCTCCAGCGCCGGGGCGAGGTCTTCGACGGCGTACTCGATGCCCAACTGCTGCGCGACCTGCGCGCCCAGGCTGCGGCTGGCGTGGCTGGAATCGCGCTCGGGCATCAGCAGCCCGAACACCCGCTTTGCTCCCAGCGCCTGCACGGCCAGCGCGGCGCACACCGAGCTGTCGACTCCGCCGGACAGCCCGAGCACCACCCCGCGTTTGCTGAAGCGGCGCAGGGTGGCGACGATGAACTCGGCGATGCGCGCGGTCTCGGCCGCGCAGTCCAGCGCAAGCACCTCGGGGCCGAGCGGCGGCGCGGTGGGCGGCATGGCTGTCGGGGCGCGGAAGGTCGGGGGCGATCAGGCCGCCGCAGTGGCCTGCTTGCGCTGCACGAAGTCGGCGATCGCGGCGACGCTGTCGAGGTTCTCCGGCACCATTTCCGCGTCCTCGACCTTCACGCCCCAGGTCTCTTCGAGAAACAGGATGAGTTCGAGCACCCCGGTGGAGTCGAGAATGTGCAGATCGAGCAGCGAGTCGGTGTCGGCGTAGGCGGTGTCGCGCGCGCCGAGCAGAAAGTTGTCGTCGATGTACTGGCGGATGGTCTGGCGAATGTCGCTCATTCAGGGTCTCCAGCGGGCCTTTAGCGCAGCCCGGTTTTCTTGATCTTGCCGGTGTCGGTGCGCGGCAGCGCATCGACGAATTCGACGGTTTTGGGCGCCATGAAGTTTTCGATGTGCGCCAGGCAATGCTTGATGACGTCGCGTTCGCTCAGGCTGCTGCCGGGCTGGCGCACGACAAAGGCCTTGACCGCCTGGCCGAGCAGCTCGTCCTCCACACCGATCACCGCGGCTTCGAGCACGCCGTCGATGCCGTAGAGGACGTTCTCGACCTCGCGCGGGCTGACCTTTTCGCCGCGGGTCTTGATGATGTCGTCCTTGCGCGCGACGAAGTACAGCCAGCCTTCGGCGTCGGTGCGGAACAGATCGCCCGAATACAGCACCATCTCGCCCGGCATCGGCCCCGGGCGCAGGCGTTCTGCGGTCTGCGCGGGTTTGCGCCAGTAGCCGCGCATCACATGGCTGCCGCGGATCACCAGCTCGCCGGTCGCCCCGTTGGGCAGACGGTTGCCCGCTTCATCGACCAGCCAGACCTCTTCGTTGGGCATGCCGCGGCCGACGCTGGTCGGGCGGATGTCGAGCTGCTCGGGCGGCAGATAGGTCACGCGCTTGCATTCGGTCAGGCCATACATCGAATACAGCGTGGCCTGCGGAAACAGTGCGCGAATCTGCCGGATCTGGCTTTCGGACAAGGCGGCGGCGGTGTTGGTGATCAGCCGCAGCGCCGAAAGGTCGTAGTCGCGCAGGGTCTTGATCTGGGTGAGCAGGGTGAACATCGTCGGCACCCCAGGGAACACGGTGGCGCGCTCGCTGACCATGCGCTCGAGCACCTTGACCGGGAAGGTGAACGAGCGCTCGAGCTGCACCGTCGCCCCCAGGCTGAACGCCATGACGATCTGGTACAGCCCGTAGTCGAACGCCAGCGGCAGCGCGCAGACGATGACATCGCTTTCGCGCAGCCCGAGGTAGCTGCGCACCGAGCGCAGCGCGGTGAGCATGTTGAGGTGGGTGAGCATCACCCCCTTGGCGTCGCCGGTGGAGCCCGAGGTGTAGATGATCGCTGCCAGGTCCTGGTCGATCAGCACCGGCGGGTCGCTGCTGGCCGCACCGCTGGCCGCCGGCAGCGGGAACGGGCGTTCGCGCGGGTCGGGGGTGCCGGGGTCGGGCCGGCCCTGGGTGTAGGCGGTGCACATCCAGCAGGTGCGCACACTGGGGCTGGCGGAGAGCGCCGCGCGCGCCGTCTCAGCCAGCTCCCGCTGGGTGAGCAGGGCGCAGGCCTCGGCATCGTTGAGGATGTAGGCGAGCTTGTCGGCCTTGGTCAGGGTATTGACCGGCATGAACACTGCGCCGACCTTGAGCACCGCGTAGATCGCCGCGACCATTTCGACGCAGTTGTCGAGAAACAGCGCCACCCGCTCGCCGCGCTCCACGCCCGCTTCGCGCAACGCCGCGGCGATGCCCTCGACCCGCGCGGCGATGTCGCCATAGCTCGTGGCCACGCCTTCGCGGCTGATCGCCCGCTTGTGCGGCAACCGCGCGGCGGTGTGTTCGAAGGTGTGGTGCAGCAGCATGGGGGTCAAAAAAAGCCGATTGCTCCGAGCATACGGGGCAGGGTGGCGGTTTTGACACCCCGCATTCAGGATGGGGGCACGAAATGTGACATTCTGTGCCAGTCGGCAGAGGCACAAATCCGCCTGCAGACGCCGCTGGCGCGGCAGCTCGAAGCCGCGCGCAGGTTATGCTTGGCGCTTTGATCCGGGACGGTGACATGGGTCTGGGGCTTTACATCATCGGTGATGAAATTCTGTCGGGTAAACGGCAGGACAAGCATTTTTCGCATGTGCTGGGCTTGCTCGCCGCACGCCGCATGCGGCTCAACTGGGTGCAGTACCTCGGCGACGATCCGGCGCTGCTGGCCGCGGCCTTTGCGGCCAGTTTCGGCCGAGGTGACGTGGCGCTGAGTTGTGGCGGCATCGGCGCGACGCCGGACGACCACACCCGGCAGAGCGCGGCGCAGGCGCTGGGCGTGCCGCTGGAATTGCACCCGCAGGCCAGGGAACTCATTCAGCAGCGCATCCGCGACGCCGGGTTGGGCGATGTCGACACTGCGGCCAACCGGCAGCGGCTGCAGATGGGCATGTTTCCGCAGGGCAGTGCGATCATCCCCAACCCGTACAACCGCATTCCCGGTTTTTCCATCCGTCAGCACTTTTTCGTTCCGGGATTCCCGGTCATGGCCTGGCCGATGCTCGAATGGGTGCTCGACGGGCCTCTGGCGCACCTGCACGGCCTCGGTCACCAGGTCGAGCGCGCGGTGATCGTGCGCAACGCCCTCGAATCCGACCTCACCCCGTTGATGGAAGACATCGAGCGGCGGTTTGCCGGGATCAAAGTGTTCAGCCTTCCCAGCGTCGATCATCCCGTCTGGGGCCGGCATATCGAACTGGGAGTCAAGGGCGATGCCTCGGTGGTCGAGCAGGCATTTGCCTACCTGCGCGAACACCTGCCGCCCGGAGTCTGGGAAGATGCACCAATTTCGACCGATTCGCACCAAACAAGTGCGTGATGGCATGATGCACCAAAAACGTGCGACGACAGCGGTTTGTCTCCCTGGGCAACCGACCGCCTGTCCGCAGCCGGGCAGGCTGGCGAAGGCTTCGGCTGCCGGCATGCTTTCTGCTAGATTGCATGGACAGCGCGGCGATCGCAGCCGGTGACGCCGGGCGCCGTCTTTTTTGGATGCGAACACGCACACCCGAACGCATTTACAACCTGACAGGAGAGTTTTATGAGCAAATCAGTCGCTGACGTCATGGGCATGGTCAAGGAGCACGACGTCAAGTTTGTCGATTTCCGCTTCACCGACACCCGCGGCAAAGAGCAGCACGTCACCGTGCCGATTTCGGCGTTCAACGAAAGCAAGTTCTCCGAAGGGCATGCGTTCGACGGGTCGTCGATTGCCGGGTGGAAGGGTATCGAAGCCTCCGACATGCTGCTCATGCCCGATCCGAACACCGCCAACATCGACCCGTTCATGGAGGAGACCACGCTGCTGCTGTCCTGCGACGTGCTCGAACCCGCCGACGGCAAGCCGTATGACCGCGACCCGCGCTCGATCGCCAAAAAGGCCGAGGCGTATCTGAAGGCTTCCGGCCTGGGCGACACCGCCTACTTCGGCCCGGAACCCGAGTTTTTCATTTTCGACCAGGTGCGCTGGAACGTGGACATGTCCGGCTGCTTCGTCAAAATCGACTCGGCCGAGGCCGCCTGGGCCACCGGCGACAAGCTCGAAGGGGGCAACCTGGGCCACCGCCCGGCGGTCAAGGGCGGTTATTTCCCCGTGCCGCCGATCGACAGCCTGCAGGACATCCGCTCCGAAATGTGCCTGCTGCTCGAACAGATGGGCGTGCCCGTCGAGGTGCATCACCACGAAGTGGCCAACGCCGGCCAGTGTGAAATCGGCACCAAGTTCTCCACCCTGGTGCAGCGCGCCGACTGGACGCAGATCCTGAAGTACGTGGTGCAGAACGTCGCGCAGGCTTACGGCAAGACCGCGACCTTCATGCCCAAACCCATCGTCGGCGACAACGGCAGCGGCATGCACGTGCACCAATCGGTGTGGAAAGACGGCAAAAACCTGTTCGCTGGCAACGGCTACGCCGGTCTGAGCGATTTCGCCCTGTACTACATCGGCGGCATCATCAAGCACGCGCGTGCGCTCAACGCCATCACCAACCCGGGCACCAACTCCTACAAGCGCCTGGTGCCGGGCTTCGAAGCCCCGGTGATGCTGGCGTACTCGGCGCGTAACCGCTCGGCGTCGATCCGCGTGCCCTTCGTGCAGAGCGACAAGGCCCGTCGCATCGAAGTGCGTTTCCCCGACCCCACGGCCAACCCCTACCTGGCGTTTGCCGCCATGCTCATGGCCGGTCTGGACGGCGTGGAAAACAAAATCCATCCGGGCGAAGCCGCGAGCAAAAACCTCTACGACCTGCCGCCGGAAGAGGAGGCCAAGATCCCGACCGTGTGCTCCAGCCTCGACCAGGCGCTGGACTATCTGGACAAAGACCGTGCCTTCCTCACCAAGGGCGGGGTGTTCAGCGACGATTTCATCAGCGCCTACATCGAGCTGAAGATGGAAGAAGTCACGCGTTTCCGCATGACCACGCACCCGGTCGAGTTCGATATGTACTACTCGCTGTAAGCCATCGGCACAGGAGGCAAAGCGGCCGGCAGGCCGCTTTTTTTTGCCGGTTTGCAACGCGCTGTCAGCCGTTTGGCGGTGTCGTGCGTTGCCGGCTTACACTCCCGCAGGTTTTCACGCTATCGTTAGCCCATGACCCAGATCGTTCGTTTTTCCGGCTGGATGGCGGCACTGGCTGCCGTGGCGGCATTGGCTGTGCCCGGCATGGTGCAGGCGCAGACCGATCCGCAACGAGTCTACCGTTGCCCCGACAACTCCTACACCAACGATTTGTCGGAGGTGCGGGAAAAAAACTGCAAGCTGATCGACAACGCCAACGTCAGCATTCTGTCCAGCCCGGGCATGCCGCCGAAAGTCATCGGCTCCGGGCCGCGTGAGGGCGGCTCGAAGGCCGCGCCGGGCAATCAGGCGGTGCGCGTCGCTCCGGCCACGCAAAAGGAACGCGACGCCGAGGCGCGACGAATTCTGGAGCAGGAGTTGCAGCAGCAGCAGGCGCGGCTGGAGCAACTGCTCAAGGAGTACAACAACGGTCACCCCGATTACCTGCCGAGCGAGCGCATCGCCGGCGGCGGCGTCAAGGGCGGCGAGTATGCACAGCGGGTGGCCGAAATGAGAGACCAGATCGCCATGACGCAGGCGAATATCGCGGCATTGCAGCGCGAACTGCAAAAGTACCCGCAATGAACCGCGCCACTGCAGCGCACGTGCATCGCGCCAGACGATCCGCTCGTGGCCATCGGGTTGACTGAATGTCCTGCGTTGGACTGGCTGGCGTCGATGGCGGCGCTGGTCGATGCACAGGGCCTGATCCGTTACGCCAACCCGGCGCTGGAAAACGGCCTGGGTGTGTCCCGCCGCATGCTCGCCGCGCAAAGCCTCGGCCACTGGCTGGACTGTCCGGCGGTGTGGCAGGCTGCGCTGCAGCAGGTGCAGCGCGACGAGTTCAGCAACAAGCGCTTCGATTGTCTGCTGCGGCTGCGCGAGCCCATTCCCGTCCAGGTCATCGTCGGCCGCACCGATCATCCCGAAGGCTGGTTGCTGGTCGAACTCGTCGAGGTCAGCCAGCAAACCCGGCTGGAACGCGAGGAGCAGTGGCACAACCAGGCGCAGGCAAACAAAGAACTCATCCGCAACCTGGCGCACGAAATCAAAAACCCGCTGGGGGGCATCCGCGGCGCGGCGCAGCTACTTCACGCCGAGTTGCCGTCTGCCGAACTGCAGGAGTACACCCAGGTCATCATCGCCGAGGCCGACCGTCTGCAGACCCTGGTCGACCGCCTGCTCGCCCCCCATCGCAAGCCCCACGTCGTGGGTGACGTGAACATCCACGAAATTTGCGAGCACGTGCGCACGCTGCTGCTGGCGGAGTTTCCCCGCGGGCTGGTCGTCGAGCAGGACTACGACGCCAGCCTGCCCGAATTTCGCGGAGACAAAGAGCAGCTCATCCAGGCCGTGCTCAATATCGCGCACAACGCGGCGCAGGCGCTGCAGCAGCGCATCGCGCAGGGAGATGCCCGCATCGTGCTGCGCACCCGGGTGGCGCGGCAAGTGACCATCGCGCGCCAGCGGTACAAACTGGCACTGGTCTTGCATATCGTGGACAACGGCCCCGGAGTGCCGGCGGAACTGAAAGATCGCATTTTTTTCCCGCTGATTTCCGGGCGTGAAGGAGGCAGCGGCCTGGGCCTGACCCTGGCGCAGACCTTCGTGCAGCAACACCAGGGAACCATCGAATGCGACAGCCAGCCCGGACACACCGATTTCCGCATCACCATTCCCCTGCCGTGAACGCGGTGCAGCCGAGGGGCGGGCGATGAAGCCGATCTGGGTGGTCGACGACGACGCCTCGATCCGCTTCGTGCTGGAAAAGGCGCTGCACAAGGCCGGGCTGCAGGTGCGCTGCTTTTCCAACCCGCGTGACGTGCTGGCGGCATTTGCCGAGTCCTGCCCGCAAGTGCTGGTCAGCGACATCCGCATGCCCGGAGGCAACGGCATCGAACTGCTGCAGCATATCCGCCAGTCGCATCCGGCGGTGCCGGTGATCATCATGACGGCGTACTCCGACCTGGACAGCGCGGTCGCCGCTTTGCAGGGCGGGGCGTTCGATTACCTGAGCAAGCCGTTCGACGTCGACAAGGCGGTGGAGCTGATCGGCCGCGCGGTCGACGAAAGCCTGCGCGAGGAGCAGGCCGAGGAACAGCAAAACGGTGCCCCCGAGTTGCTCGGCCAGGCCCCGGCCATGCAGGAGGTGTTTCGTGCCATCGGCCGGCTGGCGCATTCGCAGGTGACCGTGCTCATCACCGGTGAGTCGGGAACCGGCAAGGAACTGGTGGCGCGTGCGCTGCACAAACACAGCCCGCGCGCCGGCGGGCCGTTCGTCGCCATCAACACCGCGGCGATTCCCCGCGACCTGCTCGAAAGCGAGCTGTTCGGCCACGAACGCGGCGCTTTCACCGGGGCGCAGACTATGCGGCGCGGCCGCTTCGAGCAGGCCGAGGGCGGAACGCTGTTTCTCGATGAAATCGGCGACATGCCGCTGGAACTGCAGACCCGCCTGCTGCGCGTGCTCTCCGATGGGCATTACTACCGCGTCGGCGGGCACAGCGCGATTCAATCTCACGTGCGGGTGATCGCGGCGACGCACCAGAACCTGGAACAGCGGGTGGCGCAGGGCCAGTTCCGCGAAGACTTGTTTCATCGACTGAACGTCATCCGCCTGCGGCTGCCGCCGCTGCGTGAGCGCAGTGAAGACATCGCGCCGCTGACACGGCATTTCCTGCTGCGCAGCGCGCAGCAGCTCGCCGTCGAGCCCAAGCGGATTTCGGCCGAAGCCCTGCAGGTGCTGCAGCAGTTTGCCTTTCCCGGCAACGTGCGCCAGCTCGAAAATCTGTGCCAGTGGCTCACGGTGATGGCCCCGGCGCAAACCATCCAGGTCAAAGACCTGCCGCCTGAACTGCGTCCAGAACCAGCCGCACCGGGGCATCCCGTGGCGTCAGCAGCCGAAGTTGCTGCGGCGCGCCCCGGCGGCGAGGTTGCGCCTGCCGGGCCGGCGGCAGCGCCGTTGCCGGCCACTGCGGGTGGCGAGTGGGAGCGCGGCGTCGAACGCGAGGCGCTGGCCTTGATGCGCAGCGGCATGCGTGACGTGATGGAACTGCTCAGCCAGCGCTTTGAGCGCGCGGTGATTGCCGCGGCGCTGGCGCACACTCACGGACGGCGCATCGAGGCGGCGCAAAAACTCGGCATCGGCCGCAACACCATCACCCGCAAGATTCACGAACTCGGAATGGACGATGCCGGCTGAAACGTGGCGATGACTGGCGCGTGGTCGCTGGGGCGCTCGTTTTTGCGCGGGGCTTTGTCGATGGTGCACGACAGCAGTTGCTCGCGCAGCGCGGCGCTGACCAGGATATGGTCGATGCGCAGCCCCTGGTTTTTGCGAAACGCCAGATTGCGATAGTCCCACCACGTCCAGCTTTTCGGCGGCTGCTCGAAGGCGCGGAAGGCATCGGTCAGCCCGAGGGCGAGCAGTTGCCGGAAGTGTTCGCGTTCCTGCGGTGTGCAGTGGATCTGTCCGTCCCAGGCGACGGGGTCGTAGACGTCGCGGTCTTCAGGGGCGATATTGAAGTCGCCGAGCAGCAGCAGCCGCGGAAAGCGTTGCAGCTCGGTGGCAAGCCAGGCCTGCAGCGCGTCGAGCCAGCGCATCTTGTAGCTGAATTTATCGCTGTCGGGTGCCTGGCCGTTTGGAAAGTAGGCGTCGATGATGCGCACGCCCTGCACCGTGGCGGCGAGCACGCGGGCCTGATCGTCGTCGAAACCGGGGATGTTGCGCTGCACGGCGTCCAGCGGCAAGCGGCTGAGCAGGGCCACGCCGTTATAGGTGCGCTGGCCGAAGCTGACACTCTGATAGCCGGCTGCGGCGAGTGCGTCGTGGGGGAATTTGTCGTCACTGAGCTTGGTTTCCTGCAGCGCCAGCACGTCGGGCTGATGGGCCTGCAGCCAATCGAGCACTTGCGGCAGACGCACGGCCAGCGAGTTCACGTTCCAGGTGGCGATTTTCATGGTGGGACAGGCAAAATCTGCATTGTGCCTGCGCAGCAGGCGGGTCGGGTTTACATTCGGACGCAATGTCAGCCGTCCCTGAGTTATAAAGTAACATCATCTGCTCCCATTTCTTCTCCGTCGTGATGTCCATTCGTCGCATCCTGTCTGCCTTGCTGCGCGGTTGTCTGCTGTGGGTCGGCGCCCTGGCCGCGGCAGCGCATGCCGCGCCGGTGCCGGTGGTCGCGGCAGAAAGCACATACGGCGTGATCGCCCAGGCCATCGGCGGTGACCAGGTCACCGTCGACAGCATCATCCGCAACCCCAACGTCGACCCGCACAGCTTCGAGGCCACGCCCGAAGTGGCGCGACAGGTGGCGCGTGCGCGTATCGTCCTGCTCAACGGCCTGGGTTACGACGCCTGGATGCAGCAGCTGCTGGCCGCCAACCCGGCGCCGCAGCGCGTGGTCATCGTGGCCGCGCAGCTCGATCCGTCGCGGATCATGGCAGACAGGAATCCCCATGTGTTTTACGACCCGGTGGTGATGCAGCGGGTGGCGCAGCGTCTGACCGGTGAGCTGCAGCGCCTCGATCCGGCGCATGCCGCACAGTTCGCGCAGCGGCTGGCCGCGTTCGACGCCGGCTTGCGGCGCCTCATCGCGGCACAAGCCGCGCTGGCCATGGCGCATCCGCGGTTGCAGGTCAGCGCCACCGAGCCGGTGGCCGGCTATCTGCTGCGGCAGTTGGGGTGGGTGAGCCTGGGGCAGAAACTGCAATTCGACGTGATGAACGGCACCGAGCCGTCACCCGCCGAGGTCGCCCGGTTCGAGGACGATTTGCGGCAGCACAAAGCCGCATTGCTGTTCTACAACCGCCAGGTCAACGATCCGCTGACCAGCCGTCTGCGCGCCATCGCCCGGCAGGCCGGAGTGGCTGTGGTCGGTGTGGACGAATTCGTTCCGCCGCAGACCAGCTACGTGCAATGGCAACTGCAGACGCTGGACGCCATCGGCCGGGCCTTGCGCAAGGACAGCCGGCATTGAACGCGCTGACTGCAGCAGCATCGCCGGATTGGGCGATCGATGCCGAAGGTCTGCGCTGTCTGCTCGGCGGCCGCACCGTGGTCGATGGCCTGGATCTGCGTATCGCCTCAGGGCAGTTCGTCGGTGTGTTCGGTGCCAATGGCGCGGGCAAGACCACGCTGCTGCGCGCGTTGCTCGGTCTGGTGCCGGTGCAGGCGCAGCGCCTGCGGCTGCTCGGTGCCGAAGGCGTCAGCCGCCGCACGCAGGTGGGCTATGTGGCGCAGCGCGACCCCGTCGGTGCCGACAGTTTTTTGCGCGTGCGCAGTTTCGTCGCCGCGGCGTGGCAGGGTGAGCGCTGGGGTCTGGGCTGGTCGCAGGCGGCGCAGCGCAATCTGGCGGTGGATCGGGCGCTGCGCGCCCTGGAAATCGGCGATCTGGCCGAGCGCGGGATGGACACGCTGTCCGGCGGGCAGCGGCAGCGCGTGCGCATCGCCCAGGCGCTGGTCAATCCGGTGCGCATGCTGCTGCTCGATGAACCGTTGTCCAACCTCGATCCGCAGGCGCAGCAGCGCATTCTGCTCACCGCCCGCAGGCTGTGCAGCGAGCAGGGGATCACCGTGCTGATGACCGCGCACGACATCAACCCCCTGTTGCCGCACATGGATCGCGTGCTCTATCTGGCCGAAGGCCGCGGACGGCTGGGTACGGTGGACGAGGTGGTCAACGGCCCGGCGCTGAGCGCGCTCTACGGCGTGCCGATGGCCGTGGCGCGCGACGCAGGCTATGTGTTCATCCACCCCGCGCACGGCTTCATGGCCGAGGGCGCGGCGCATTGCTGCGACCCCGATCACGCGGCAAGCCACCGGGAGGGGGCATGATCCTCGGTCTGGAATACGGTTTCATGCGGCATGCATTCGTCGCCGGCAGTGCCATTGCCGTGCTCGGCGCTGCCGTGGGCTATTTCATCACCCTGCGCCGTCAGGCGTTTGCCGCGCATGCGCTGTCGCATGTCGGTTTTGCCGGTGCCGCCGGGGCGATTTTGCTCGGCGCCAGCGCCTATCTCGGCCTGTTCACTTTCACCCTGGCCAGCGCGCTGGGGCTGGCGTTGACCGCAGGACGCCTGCGCGAGCGCGACGTGGGCATCGGCATGGTGCTGATGTTCGCCCTGGGGCTGGGCGTGCTGTTTCTCAACCTCTACACGGCAAACGCGCAATCGGCGATGAGCATTCTGTTTGGCAGCATCGTCGGCGTGACCGCGGCGCAGGCAGGGCTGTCGCTCGCCGTGTGCCTGGCTGGTCTGGCCGCGCTGGCGGTGATGTACCGGCCGCTGTGTTTCGCCAGCTTCAACCCCGAAGGTGCACAGGCGCGCGGTGTGAACACGCGGCGGCTGGATCTGCTGTTTCTCCTGCTGGTCGCGGTGACGGTGGCGATTGCCGTGCCGGTCATCGGGGCGCTGCTCATCTTCGCCCTGCTCATCGGCCCGGCGGCCACGGCACAGGCGCTCAGCCGCAGCGTGGGCGGCGGTATGGTGTTATCGATGGCGCTCGGCCTGATCGTCACCTGGAGCGGCCTGGCTGCTGCCTACACCATCGGCTATCCAGCCAGCACGTGGATCGCCACGCTGAGTTTTGCCGCCTACGCGCTGGCCCTGCTCTGGCGCAGCCGACGGCATGCCGTGGTGGCCGAGTGATCCGCCCGCACCGTTCCGTACTTCCCAACCCTTCCGACGTATGAGCCAAACCCCCGCAAACCACCAGAGCACGCCGGCAGTCCCGATGCGCGTGATGCTGCGCGCCAAGTTGCACCGCGCCACGCTCACCGGCGCCGACCTGCACTACGAAGGGTCGTGCGGCATCGACCAGACCCTGCTCGATGCCTGCGACATCCTCCCCGGCGAACAGATCGAGATCTACAACGTGACCAACGGTGCGCGGCTGAGCACCTACGCCATCGCCGAGCCGCCGGGCAGCGGCCGCATCACCCTGAACGGTTCGGCGGCGCGCCACGCCGCGCTCGGTGACCTGCTCATCATCTGCACTTACGCCCCGATGGACGATGCCACCGCGCGCGCATTTCGCCCGCGGATCGCGCTGCTCGATGCCGGCAACCGCATCGCCAGCATGAAGGAGTGAGCCCGGCAGGCCAGCAGCGCCGACGCCGCCTGGCGGGCAGACAGGCGGCGAGCCGGTGGCGTGTGGCCGTGACGGGCGTTCAGGCGAGATGGGCGTCGAGCACGGCGCCCTGGTGCGAACTGCCCACCAGCGCGCCGAATTTCGCCAGCACGCCACGGGTGTAGCGCGGAGCGGGCGGCGTCCACGCCGCGCGCCGCCTGGCCAGCTCTTCGTCACTGACCTGCAGCGTCAGGCTGAGGCTGGGCGCATCGATGGTGATGATGTCGCCTTCCTGCACCAGCGCGATGGTGCCGCCGGCCATGGCTTCGGGGGCGACGTGGCCGACCACCATGCCCCAGGTGCCGCCGGAAAAGCGGCCGTCGGTAATCAGCCCGACCGACTCGCCCAGCCCGGCGCCGATCAGTGCCGACGTCGGCGCCAGCATCTCGGGCATCCCGGGCCCTCCCTTGGGGCCGAGGTAGCGCAGCACCATGATGTCGCCGGCGTTGATCTTGCCGTCGAGAATGGCCTGCAGCGCGCTTTGTTCGTCGTCGAACACACGCGCCGGGCCGGTCATGCTGGTTTTTTTCAACCCGGTGATCTTGGCCACGCATCCGTTTTCCGCCAGATTGCCCTTGAGGATGGCCAGATGCCCGTGCGGGTACATCGGGTTGTCGATCGGACGGATCACGTCCTGGTCGGCACGCGGCCGCGCCGGGACGTCGCGCAGGTTTTCCTCCACGGTCTTGCCGTTGATGGTGATGCAGTCACCATGCACCAGGCCGGCTTCGAGCAGGATTTTCATCACTTGCGGAATGCCACCGGCGCGATGCAGATCGGTGGCTACGTACTTGCCCGACGGCTTCATGTCGCACAGCACCGGGGTGCGTTTGCGGATGGCCTCGAAATCGTCGATGGAAAACGGCACCTGCGCGGCATGGGCGATGGCCAGCAGGTGCAGCACGGCGTTGGTCGAACCGCCCGTGGCCATGACCACGGCCACCGCGTTTTCCAGCGCCTTGCGCGTGACGATGTCGCGCGGTTTCAGGTCGGCGCGCACGGCGGCCAGCAGCGCGTGCGCCGAGTCCCGCGCCGACTGCACTTTTTCCTCGTGCACATTGGCCATGGTGCTGGAGTAGGGTAGCGACATGCCCATGGCTTCGATCGCGCTGGACATGGTGTTGGCGGTGTACATGCCACCGCACGAGCCGCTGGTGGGCACCGAGCATTGCTCGATGGCGTCGAAGTCCTCGTCGCTCATGCGCCCGGCGGCGTGCTCGCCGACGGCCTCGAACACCGAGACGATGTTCAGGTCCTTGCCCTTGTAGTGGCCGGGGAGGATGGTGCCGCCATAGATGAAAATCCCCGGCACGTTACAGCGCAGCATGCCGATCATCGCGCCAGGCATGTTTTTGTCGCAGCCGCCGACGGCGATCACGCCGTCCATCCATTGCCCCTGCACGCAGGTTTCGATGCAGTCGGCGATCACCTCGCGCGACACCAACGAATACTTCATCCCCTCGGTGCCCATCGACATGCCGTCGGCGATGGTCGGTGTGCCGAACATTTGCGGATTGCCACCGGCGGCGCGCACGCCCTCGATGGCCGCATCGGTCAGACGCTGCAACCCGGAGTTGCACGGCGTGATGGTGGAGTGCGCATTGGCCACGCCGATCATCGGATTGCGGAAATCCGATTTTTTGTAGCCCATGGCGTAGAACATGGAGCGGTTGGGCGCGCGCGAGTCGCCGACGGTGATGTTTTCTGAACGCAGTGGTTTTTCGGTCATGGCTGGCAAGGAAGGCAAAACGTCAAAATTGCAATTGTCGCGCGAACGCGGCGCAGGCACTTTGCGCAAACCGGGTGGCAGACGTATCCAAAGGTAAATCCTGCCCCCGCGCCGGGCGCAGGGAGCGATTGCACGTGCCGACCCCGTACACTTCACGCCCATGCTAGTTCACCCCGACTTCAACCCCATCGCCCTGCAACTCGGCCCGATCAAGGTGCACTGGTATGGCATCATGTACCTGCTGGGCTTCATCACCTTCTGGCTGCTGGCGCAAAAGCGGCTGAAAGACCAGCCTTACGCGCGCCAGGGCTGGACATCACGCGACATCGAGGACCTGCTGTTTGCCGGCGTGCTCGGGGTGATTCTGGGCGGGCGCACCGGTTACGTGCTGTTTTACCAGCCGGGGTACTACTTTTCGCACCCCGGCCAGATCGTCGCCGTGTGGGACGGCGGCATGTCGTTTCACGGCGGTCTGCTCGGCGTGATGGTCGCGGCCTTCTGGTTCGCGCGCTCACGGCGCTATTCATGGCTGCAGATCATGGATTTCGTCGCTCCGCTGATCCCGCCCGGACTGGCGTTTGGCCGCATCGGCAATTTCATCAACGGCGAACTGTGGGGGCGTCCGGCGCCGGCGTGGTGGCCAGGGGCGATGATCTATCCCGAATCCGGCAGCATGGTGCCGCGGTTTCCGTCCGAACTGTACGAGATGTTTCTCGAAGGCATCGTGCTGTTTGCCGTGCTGTGGTGGCTGTCGCGCAGGGAGCGGCCGCGCGGCTTCATCGCCGGGTGTTTTGCGCTCGGCTACGGCCTGGCACGGTTTACCGCCGAATTTTTCCGCCAGCCTGACGCCTTCCTCGGTTACCTCTGGCTGCATCTGACCATGGGGCAGCTGCTGTCGCTGCCGCTCATCGCCCTGGGCATCGGCATGATCTGGTGGTCGCTGCGCAGGCAAAAACGCTTGCTCGCGCAGGGATTGTCGGCGAGCTGACTGTGTGACGGTTTCACCCCGGCGGCTGCGCCTGCTCCGGGGCGGCGATGTCCAGCCCGAAAGGCTGCGCACGTCGGGCCAGTCGCAACACGGCGCGGTCGCGGCTCAACAGCCAGCGAGCCTGCCGGGCCAGCGCCAGGTCGATGAACATCTGGTCATTGCGGTCGATGCAGCGTAACTGCGCGTGTTGCGGTGCGGCAGTGCAGGGTTCGCCCCAGCGGCTGAACGCTTGCGACAGCTTGTCGGTCGATTGCTGTGCATCGAACCGTCGACTCAGCGCTGGGTACTGCGCCACGCGCAGCGCCTCGGCGAGCATCGCGGCGGTGTACAGCCAGCGGATGCGCTGCGCAACGATGGCCTGTGTCCAGGGCTGCACGCGCGGGTCGCCGAACAGCACCCAGTCGAGCACGATCTGGGTGTCGATGACCACGGCGGCGCGATCGGTGAAAGAGGCCACAGGGTGCAGGTGCGGGGAAGGGTGTCTGCCGAAACCCGCGCGGGTGTTGATCCCTGAACCCTACTGGGACAGGTGGGCGAGGTCACTGTGTTTTGGGGACATCTGCGCGAGACGTCGCGCGCCCACACAAAATTTCCAAGCCCGAGGCACACATTTATCGGTTCAAGAAATGCCGACCCGAACGAGCCCGGCAGACAGCGGCATTCTACCCCTGCCGCAGCCGAGCGGGCAGGACGTTCAGAGCAACTGGCCGTCGGCGCCCAGGGCTTCGTCGAGCCGCTGGCTCAGCCGCGCCAGAACCTGGGCGTCTGCAGCATCCTGCGCTGCGTCGGACGCAGCCTGAGGGGGCGGCGCGCCCAGCGCCTGCCGGGCCTCGATCAAGCTGTGCGCCAGGTTGAGCGCGGCAAGCACGGCGATGCGCTCTCTCGCCCGCACCTTGCCCATGTCGCGGATGGCGCACATTTCATTGTCCACTTCGCGCACCGCGGCCAGCAGCGCGGCCTGCTCGTCTGCAGGGCAGGCCAGGGTGTAGATCTGGCCCATGATGTTCACATCCAACGTCGTGGTGGTCATGCGGAAGTCTCGGGCTTGCCGGGGATGGAGGTCGTCTGCTCCAGCCGCAACAGCAGTTTGTCGATACGCTGCGTGGCGTCGAGCAGGCGCTGCCGCAGCTGGTCGCGCTCGGCTTCGAGCTGCTGCAGGCGCTCGCTGAGCAGGGCATTGGTGCGCTGCAGTTCGGCATGGCGCAGCAGCAGGCGCTCTACGCGCTCCTGCAACTGGGCCACGGCGGCAGAGGGCTGGCGTTCGTCCATGCCCCCATTCTACGGGGCGACGGCGGCACGGCGGCAAACCCGGGTGCAAACGACGTTAACATGCAGGATGTTGGTGCTCGCGCGGCTGTGGCCGCGCAGTTAAACGGGAAACAGGAAGAGCGCTGCCGCCGGCATGTCCTCCAGCCTGTGCTGCCCCCGCAACGGTCAGCGGCCGAAGGCGCATGCCTTCCGTCCGGACACGCGCCCCACTGAACCCAGCAAGGTTTGGGAAGGGGGTCCGGATCGTGCCGCCAGCCCGGATACCGGCCAACGACGAGAGGGCGCAGCCTCGGGCGGAGGCGGCGCATCCCAGCCAGGGTTGCGCAGCCGAACCACGCTGCCCTGAACCGGTGATGCCCGCAGCCAGCCGCAGACCCGCCCTGACCGCGCCCAGCCGTGCGGGGGAACACGGCGGCGCATCCTCATCCGGAACGTTGACCATGTTCGAGCAGTTTGTCGCCCCCGGCGTCGCCGCGGCCGCCTCATGTCCGCGGCGCACAACCTCGCAGACCGTCGCCCAAACAACCGCGTTGCCGCGCAATGCGCTGGCCATTGCGCTGGCATTGCTCGCCGCTGGCGCGCATGCACAATCGACCGTACCCGACACGTCCCTGCCTCCCGTCGTGGTGTCCGCCACCGGCTATGCGCAGCCGCTGTCGCAGGCGCTGCCCAGCGTCAGCGTGATCACCCGCGAGCAGATCGAACAAAGCGGTGCGCAGAACCTCACCACGTTGCTGCAACAGGTCGCCGGGGTGCAGGTCACGAGCAACGGTGGGCCAGGGCAGAGCGGCAATGTCTATCTGCGTGGTTTTGGCGGCCCGGATGTGCTCGTGCTGCTCGACGGCGTGCCGATCAACGCGCAGGACAGCACCGGGGTGGCTTACCTCAACAACTTCACCACCGACCAGATCGAACGGGTGGAAATCATCCGCGGCAACGTCTCGGCGATCTACGGTTCCGGGGCGATCGGCGGCGTGGTGCTGATCACCACCCGCGGGGGCAGCAAGACACCGCAGGCCTCCGTGGGCATGACGGCCGGCAGCCGCGGCACCTACACGACCTCGGCCAACGCCAGCGGAGTGGTCGGCAACACCGCGCTGCAGGCTGGGATCAGCCGCTACACGACGCAGGGCTTCAGCGCCGTCAACCCGGCGCAATGGGCCAACGCCAACCCCAACGCCAATGGCTACCGCAACACCACGCTGAACGGTTCGATCGCGCAAACGCTCGCCCCCGGGCAGACCCTCGGACTACGCGCGTTCCGCAGCGAAGGCCGCGCCAGCTACGACAGCTACGGCGCTTATGCCAGCCCGACCGACACGAACCTCAGTTCGACCACGCAAGAGCTGGTTCAACTCTTCAGCGACAACCGCCTCACCGCCGCCTGGCAGTCTCACCTCAGCGTGTCGCAACAGAGCACGACCAACACCGCGGAGAATTTCAGCGCCTATCCCTACAGCGGCAGCTACCGCACACGCATCCAGCAGCTGTTGTGGCGCAATGTGGTGTGGCTGGGGGCAGGCTGGACAGCCACCGGTGGGGTCGACTGGCAGCAGCAGTCGATTTCATCGATCACCGGGTCGATCGCCAGCAGGCAGCGCAACGCCAGGGCGGTGTTTGCCGGTGTCGATGGCGCGTTTGGCGGTAACGACTTCCAGCTCAACCTGCGGCATGATGCGATCGACGGCTACAGCGGACAAAACAGCGTGTATCTGGGTTATGGCCGTGAGCTGGGCGCGGGTTTCAAGGCGATCGCCAGCTATTCCACCGCGTTCAACGCCGCGCCGCTGGGCTACCTTTACGCGCCGTACTACGGCAACCCCGATCTGCGGCCAGAGAAGGCGCACTCGGCCGAAGCGGGTCTGCAGTGGGCGCAGGGCAGCAACGTGTTGCGCGCCATGCTGTTCCAGACCAAGGCGACCGACCAGTGGCAGTACGACTTCACCACCAGCACCTTCCAGAACATCGCCAGTAGCCGCACGCGGGGGGTCGAGTTCAGCGGCCGTGGCGCGTGGAACGGCTGGGGGTACGATGCCAATCTGACGCTGCAGCAGCCGGTGAATACCAGCCTACCGGGAGATCCCACGTTGCAGCGCCGCGCCCGCAGCATGGCCAACGTCACGCTCAACCGCGAAATTGGCGCGGTGTTGCTCGGCGCTGCAGTGCACTACAGCGGTGCCCGCTGGGACAATGGCCCCAGCGGGCGCGTCACCCTGGGCGGCTATACCACGGTCGATCTGACCGCCAGCGGTGCGATCACCCCGCAGTGGAGTTGGAACGCGCGGCTGCAAAACCTGTTCGACAAAAAGTACCAGACGGTTTACGGCTACAACCGCGAGCCGTTTGGCGTGTTTGTCGGCGTGACCTGGCGGCCGGCGCTGTGACGCACGTCCAGCCCCGCGCGCGATGAAGCTGCAAGTGGCAGCCGCTCGTGTGCTGCGGCCGCGGCTGTGGCGCTGGGGGCTGCCGCTGCTGCTTGCGGCGGTCGTCGCCGTGGCGCTGGCGGTGGGCGAGGGCGGCTGGGATGCGGCGCTGATCTGGCAGTTGCGGCTGCCGCGGGTGCTCGCCGGAGCCGGCGTAGGCGCGCTGCTGGCGCAGGCTGGGCTGGCAATGCAGATCGTGCTGCGCAACCCGCTGGCCGATCCGTATGTGCTGGGTGCGTCCGGCGGTGCCGGGCTGGGGGCGATCATCGCCCTGCTGCTTGGAGCGGCGCTGTGGGCGGGCAGCGTGCTGGGCGCCGCAGCTGCGCTGCTGCTGCTGTTGCTCCTCGGCCGGCGCCTTCTGGCCAGCCGCGACGATGAAGCCGCGGCGCAACTCATTCTGCTCGGCGCCATGCTCGCCGCGCTCGCCGCGGCACTGTCCACCCTGCTGCTCAGCCTGGTGCCTGATGCGCAGCTGCGCGGCGCGATGTTCTGGCTGGTGGGCAATCTTTCTGGAGCGGCGCATGGGGCCTGGCTTTGCGTCCTCGCGGTGGTCTTGAGCCTCTGGCTGGGCTGGCGGCAACGGCGTTACGACCGGCTGATGCTCGGCAGCGACGTTGCCTGGCTGCTCGGCGAGCCGGTGGCGCGCGCGCGGCTCGAACTGGTGCTGCTGGCCGCACTGGGCACGGGGGCGTCGGTCGCGGTCGCCGGGGCGGTGGGCTTCGTCGGACTGGTCGTGCCGCAGGCATTGCGGCTGCTCGGGCTGCAGCGGCTGCGGGACCTGGCGTGGGCGGTGCCGCTGGCCGGCGCGGCGCTGGTGGTCGCCGCCGACACGCTGGCGCGCGCTGCAGCGATGCCGTATGAGCTTCCGGTCGGTGCGGTCACTGCGCTGGTGGGTGCGCCGGTGTTCATCTGGATGTTGCGGCGTTGAGCATGAAGACGCAGACCGGCTTGCACGTGCAGGCACTCGACATCGTCGCCGCGTCCCGTTGCGCGCCGCTGGCGCATGCCGTGGATTTCTCGCTGCGTCCGGGTGACCGTCTGGGCGTGATCGGCCGAAACGGCGCGGGTAAATCGACCCTGCTGCGGCAGATCGCGGGCTTGCTGCCGCTGGCTGGAATGGGCGCGTGTGTCGCGCTCGACGGCCAGCCGCTGCACGCACTGCAGGCCGAGCGGCTGGCGCGGCTGCGCGCCTTCATGCCGGCGCAACCGCGGGATCGCTTTTCGCTACCGGTGGCGGCCTTGCTCGAACTGTCGCAGCCGCGACCCGACGCGACGGCCGCGCGCGACGTTCTGCAGCGGGTCGATGCCTGGGAGCTGCGCGACCGGGACGTGCTGGCGCTGTCTGCCGGAGAACGCCAGCGCGTGGCCTTGGCGCAGGCCCTGGCTCAGGACTGCCCGCTGCTGTTGCTCGACGAACCGGTGGCGTTTCAGGATCCGGGACACCAGGCGCTGGTGGGTGCCGTGCTGCGGCAGCTGAACGACCGCATCGTGGTGTTCTGCGGCCACGACGTCAACTGGGTGGCCCAGCAGGCCACGCATGTCCTCGGTCTGGGGTTGCTCGGGCAGGAACAGGCATGGTTTTTCGCCCCGGGCGAAACGGCGTGGCAGGTGCAGCGTCTGCAGCAGGTGTACGGCTGCGGCTGGAGCCAGTTACACGACGCGCACGGACACCGCGCCTGGTTCGCGGCGTAACGTCGTCTTGGCCGTCGCGGGACGCAATCGCCGATACTTACGGCATGACCACGGCGCAGACCCCTTCGCAATCCCCTGCAGACTTGCCCAAGGGCGGGCTGTGGCGCACGCTGAGGGCACGGCTGGGCCGGACGGCCCGGCTGCTGCTGCAGGCATGGCAACGCAGCGGTCCGCAGGCGCTGGCGGCGCTGCTCGCCTTGGCCAGCGGCTGGGCGCAAATCAGCCCGCAGTTCCTGCATGTGCGGCTGGCGGTGCTGGGCATCGTCGAGCACGGGGCCGAAGGTATTTCGCGCCTGGCCGATCTGGCGGCGTTTCCGCATGTGGTGATCGGCGTCGGCTTGGTGCTGATGATTCCCGGTCTGCTGCTGCGAGCGCGTGTGGCCTGGGTGCTGAGCGTGCTGCTTGGCCTGCTTTCCGCCGGGCTGGCGTTCTGGGCGGCGCGACGGCCCGACGGCGTCGTCGCGCTGTCCGCTGGGCTGCTCCTCGTCCTGCTGCTTTATCCCCGCCACTTCAGCCGCAGCAGCCTGGCGGCCAGTTCGCTATTCGCCCTGCTCGGCGTGGGCAGCCTGCTGATTTACGGCGTGCTGGGCAGCCTGTGGTTTGGTGCGGGCTACGCGCCGCCGATCCGCAGCCTGCCCACGGCTTTCTATTACACCATCGAGACCATGTCGACCGTGGGCTATGGTGACATCGTGCCGCGCACGGTGCAGGCGCGCATGTTCACCGTGTCGATGATCGTGCTGGGGATTTCGGTGTTCGCCACCACGCTGTCCGTGGTCATCGGGCCGCTGGTGGGCGGCAGCCTCAAGCGGGCGCTGGAGGGAAAAATGCAAAAGCAGCAACGCAAGAATCATTACGTCATCATCGGGGCGTCGAGCCTGGCCTATGCCATGTGGAAAGAACTCACCAGTCGCGGCGTTGCCGTCACGGTCATCGCTCCGGCCGGCCACACCACGCCGTTTCCCGAGGGCGCAGACGTGATCACCGCAGACGCCACGCGCAATGAAACGCTTGAACTGGCGGGCGTGCCGCATGCCAAGGCGGTGCTCACGCTGCGTGAAGACGATGCCGAAAACGCCTTTGCCGTGCTCGCGGTGAAGGAACTGGCGCCGGGGGTGAAGACCATCGCCGGGGTGAACGATGTGCGGCATGTGAGCAAAATCCGCCGCGTGCAGCCCGATGTGCTGTTCGCGCCGCAGCTGCTGGGCAGCCAGTTGTTGGCGCGCGATCTGTTCGACGAGCCGATCGACAACCAGACCGTGCACCAGCTGCTGTTCCTGCACGACTAAGGCAGGGCCAGACCCGCCGCAGAGCGGGGGCAGACAGATTCATTCGGCATGATGTAAATCAATTCCCTTGCGCAGCGCAGCAAGCAGACTGCACGTCACGGAAGCGAAGAGCGGAGGTGCGTGATGAATCCGGTCGAATCCTTGCAGGCGCTGCAGAAAGCCGAGATCGAATCGGTGTTTGCGCTGAGCCAGACGCTGCTGCGCGGCTTCGAGCAGCTCACCCGGCTGCAGCTGCAGATGATGCGCGACGGGCTGCAACAGTCGGCGCAAACCCTGCAGCCGGCAGATGCGGTGCACAGCGTCCCCGCGGTCGACGGCGCTCGCCTGCTCGGCCATTGGCAAACATTTGCGCAAATCCTCGCGGCGACACAGGCCGAAATCAGCCAGACGCTCGGTGCGAATCTGCGCCAGTTGCAAGACCTGGCGCAGGATGGGCAACAGCCCGTAGCAGACGGCACGTTGCCAGGCGCAGCACCGCTGCAGACCTTGCTGCAGTCGGCGATGCAGACGACGACGCAGGCCATGCAAGCCTGGCTGAGCGCGCAGCAACAGGCTGCGGCATCGCTGGCCGAGCGGGCGGGCAGCCCGCGCACCGGCGGCAAAAAAGCGGCCGCCCGCCGCACACGCGACGATTGAACGACGGCGACTTGACACAAAGGAGATCACCATGACTTCGACCCCGATGCATGACCGGTTGCGCGAAATCGAATCGCTGCTGTCCACGCTCGGCAAAAGCCATCCGAATGAAGTGCAGGCCTTCATGAACTTCATGGGCAAGGCCGAATCGGGGCCGGCGTTGTCGTCCAAGCAAAAAGAGCTGATCAACGTGGCGCTGTCGGTCGCTGCGCAGTGCGAATGGTGTATCGCGTTTCACGTCAAGCAGGCCGCGCAGGCCGGCGCCCGGCGTGACGAATTGATCGAAGCCGGCTTTCTTGCCGTGCTCATGCACGGCGGCCCGGCGATGATGTATCTGACCCCGCTGCTGCAGGCGATCGACGAATTCGTCGCCGCGTCCGCCGGGGCCTGAAGGGCACGGTGAGAGCTGGAACGCTTGCATGAAAGACAGAACACCGCCGCTGTCGCCGGAAAAAATGCGCGCGTTCGACGAGTTCATCTGGCGGGCGATGGGCCGGCTCGATGGCGCGCAGTGGCACGATCTGCTCGATGCGCAAACCGAACTCGGCAAGGCCGCGCGGGCGTACTACGAGGAACTCGCCGAGGGCCGGCACTGGAACGAAATGGCCGATTACCTGGCTCCTCTGGGCAGCGACGCGCTGCCCGAGCGGCTGCCCGAGCAGCCGCCGCTGCAACCACCGCTGCAACCTTCTGACCTCGAACCCGGAGACTGAAGATGGCGAAAGCGCCGCACCCCCCAACGCTGCAGACCGGTGAGGACCGGGATTACCGCAAGACCCTGCGCTTGCTGCAGATCGAGCTGGTGAAATTCCAGAAACACCTCATCGCCCAGGGGGACCGCATCCTCATCCTGCTCGAGGGCCGCGACAGCGCGGGTAAGGATGGGGCGATCAAGCGCATCATCGAGCACCTTTCCCCGCGTGACACGCGGGTGGTGGCGCTGAACAAACCGTCCACGCGCGACCAGTCCGAGTGGTATTTCCAGCGCTATGTGCCGCACCTGCCGGCGGCAGAGGAATTCGTCTTGTTCAACCGCAGCTGGTACAACCGCGCCGGGGTCGAATGGGTCATGGGTTTTTGCACCGAAGCGCAGTATGAAGAGTTCATGGAGACGGTGACGGTGTTCGAGCAAATGCTGGTGCGCTCGGGCATCCAGCTGTTCAAGTATTACCTCGACATCGACAAGGCCGAGCAGAAGCGCCGGCTGAAAAACCGTCTGACCGATCCGCTCAAGCAGTGGAAAATGAGCCCGATCGACGCCGCGGCGCAAAAACACTGGAAAGACTACTCGGTGGCGCGCAACGCGATGTTTGCCCGTACCCACACGCCCGTGGCGCCGTGGACCATCGTCCGCGCCAACGACAAAAAACGCGCCAGGATCAACCTGATCATGGATTTGCTTTCCCGGCTCGACTACGAGGACAAAGATCATTCCCTGCTCTGCCCCGACCCGGAGGTGGTGTTCAACTACACCCACGACGCGGTGGCCCAGGGACGCGTGGCGGCCTGACTGTATATAACCTGTAACCGGGGACGCGTGCATGACTGCAGCCACCGAGGCCTCCGCCGGCGACGTGCCGCCCGCGGTCCATCCGGATCATGCTCAGATCATCACGCTGCTCGATGGCGCGCCGCTGCATCTGCCGCACTACGTGGCCTGGGGGCTGTCGAGCGGCGGCACGCTGCTCGACGGCCTGTCGGTGTTCATGCTCGGCATGGCGATTCCGCTGCTGGGCGTCGATCTGGGTTTGACACCGCTGCAAACCGGTCTGCTCGGCGCCGCACTGGTGGCCGGGGCGATTGCCGGCGCGGCCGTCGGCGGCCGCATGGCCGACCGGCTGGGACGCAAGAGCGTGTTTCTGCTGGACATGCTGCTGCTGGCGGCAGCCGCCGGTGCCAGCGCGCTGAGCTGGAACGCATGGGGCCTGGTGGCGGCGCAGCTCGCCGTGGGTGTTGCCGTGGGGATGGACTTTCCCGTCAGTGGCAGCTACGTGGCCGAATGCATGCCGCACAACCGGCGCAGCCAGATGATGGTCGCCACCATCGCCTGCCAGTCCATCGGTCTGCTCGTCGCTGCCCTGCTGTGCATGGCGCTGTTGCATCTGGCCGCTGACATCGGCGTATGGCGCTGGTTTTTTGCCAGTGAGGCGGTCGTCGCCGTGCTGTTCCTGCTCGGGCGGCTGAACATGCCGGAAAGCCCGCGCTGGCTCATGGGGCAGGGGCGCAATCTGGAAGCCGTGCACATGCTGGGCCGTTTCGTCCCGGCCGACCGGCGGCTGCTCGACCGCATGGCCGCGCGTCTTGGATCGACGGTGCATTTCGTCGCGCGCGTGCCGCAGAGCGGCAAACCGATCGGCTATGCCACCCTGTTTCATCCAGCGTATGTGCGCAGCACGCTGCTGAGTACGGTGCCGTGGTTCCTGATGGACATCGCCACATATGGCGTGGGGCTGTTCACCGCCGTGCTCCTGGCCGAACTGCACGTCTCCGGTGACGGTCTGCCGCTGGTGTCGCAAGTGGCCGCGCTGGCCCGCGGCACGGGATTGATCGATGTGTTTCTGGTGCTCGGGTTCGTCATCGGTATCTGGACCGTCAGCCGCTTCGGCAGGATCCGCATGCAGCTCATCGGCTTTGCCGGCATGGCGGTCGGCATGGCCCTGCTCTGGATGAGCGCCGTACAGCCCGGAGGTGCCGCGTCTCACGTGCTCTGGGTGTTCGGCGGTTTTGTCGTGTTCAACCTGTTCATGAACATGGGGCCCAACAGCACGACGTACATCCTGCCGACCGAGCTTTATCCCACGCAGCTGCGTGCCACCGGGGCAGGGTTTGCCGCTGCGGTGGCCAAAGTCGGCGCCACGCTGGGGGTGTTCGCCCTGCCGCTGGTCAAGGCAGAGCTGGGAGTGCCCGCGGTGCTGGCGATCACTGCGGGCATCAGTGTGCTGGGTCTGCTGGCGACCTGGGCGTTTGGCATGTACGGGCACGGCCTGACGCTGGAACAGCATCAAACGCAACTGTTGCCCACCCGTCCGCCCAGATCTGCGGCGATGGCAAACACGTAATCCCGAATCATCGCAATGGCAGAAGGCAATACACCGTCGGTGGATGGCAAGACGGCGGCGGGTTTGCCGGCACAGGACCTGCTGCACCTGCTGCGCAGCCAGCCGCAGGGTTTGACGCAGGCGGAGGCCGCGCGGCGGCTGGCGCAAAGCGGCCCCAACAGCCTGCCCGAGCCCCACGCCGGACTGCTGCAGCGCGTGGCGCGCTACTTCTGGGGGCCGATTCCGTGGATGATCGAAACCGCGGCGCTGCTGTCGGCCATCGTGCGACATTGGCCCGATCTGGTCATCATCGTGCTCTTGCTGCTGTTCAACGCAGCCATCGGTTTCTGGCAGGAGCACAAGGCCAACAGCGCCTTGGGCGCGCTCAAACAGCAGCTCGCGCTCCAGTGCCGCGTCAAGCGCGACGGGCAATGGGGCACGCGCGACGCGGCGCAGCTCGTCGATGGGGACATCGTGCGCGTGCGCCTGGGCGACATCGTTCCGGCAGACATCAAATTGCTCGATGGTGAGTATCTCAGCGTCGATCAATCCGCGCTGACCGGTGAGTCGCTGCCCGTCAGCCGCAAGCCGGGGGACGTGGTGTTTTCCGGCTCGATCGTCCGCCAGGGCGACATGACCGGGGTGGTGTATGCCACCGGTATCCGCACCTACCTCGGACAGACGGCGCAACTGGTGCAAAAAGCCGGGGCCGCGTCGCACTTTCAGCGCGCTGTGCTCAATCTCGGCGACTTCCTCATCGTCATCAGCCTGACCCTGGTGGCGGTGCTGCTGCTGGTCGAACTGCAGCGCGGGCAGGCATGGATCGACCTGCTGCAGTTTGCGCTCATTCTCACCGTGGCATCGATTCCGGTGGCGTTGCCCGCAGTGCTGTCGGTGACCATGGCGCTTGGTGCGCTGGCCTTGTCCAAGCAAAAGGCCATCGTGGCCAAACTCGAATCGATCGAGGAACTGGCGGCAGTCGATGTGTTGTGCACGGACAAAACCGGCACGTTGACGCAAAACAGGCTCACACTGGGCGACACGCTGCCGCTGGCGGCGGCCGATGCCGCGACGCTGACCTTGCACGCGGCTTTGGCCAGCCAGGGTGGCAGCGGCGATGCCATCGACCAGGCGGTCTACGCCGCCGTGCCCGGCCAGGCCTTGCCGGCGGGTTTCACCGCCCTCGGATTCACCCCGTTCGACCCGGTGAGCAAACGCAGCGAAGGCCGGTGGCGCGACGCGCAAGGCGTGCAACTCGCTGTGACCAAAGGGGCGCCGCAAGTCATTGTCGATTTGTGCGCACCCGATGCGCAAACGCGGCGCAGGGCGCAGGATTGGATCGATGCGCAGGCCGCCAGGGGGCTGCGCACCCTGGCGGTGGCGAGCAGGACGGGCGAAGGCGCATGGAGGCTCGACGGACTGCTGGCGCTGTTCGACCCGCCGCGGGCCGACTCCAGACACACCATCGCCGCGGCCCGCGATCATGGACTGGCGGTGAAAATGATCACCGGCGACAACGTGGCGATCGCCCGTGAAATCAGCGGCCAACTGGGCATCGGCACGCGCATCGTGGCCGCCTCAGAGGTGTTTGCCATGGACGCGCAAGCCCCGGGGGTGAGCCTGGCCGAGAAGGTGGACGCCGCCGACGGTTTCGCCGAAGTCTTCCCGCAGCACAAATACGGCATCGTCAAAGCCTTGCAGGACGCCGGGCACCGCGTGGCCATGACCGGTGACGGCGTCAACGACGCGCCGGCGCTCAAGCAGGCCGACGTCGGCATCGCCGTGTCGGGCGCAAGCGATGCAGCACGCGCTGCGGCGGCGCTGATCCTGACCGCCCCGGGTTTGTCGACCATCGTCAACGCGGTGGACGAATCGCGGCGGATTTTCGAGCGCATGAACAGTTACGCGATTTACCGCGTCACCGAAACCATCCGCATCATGGTGTTCGTCGTCGCCGCCATGTTGATTGATGACATCTATCCGATCACTGCGGTGATGATCATTTTGCTGGCGTTTTTCAACGACGTGCCGATCATGACCATCGCCTACGACCGCACCGCCGTCGACCCGCAGCCGGTGCGCTGGGACATGCGCCGCATCGTCACCGTATCGATGGTGCTCGGTCTCATCGGTGTGGGCGAAACCTTGGGGCTGCTGTGGTACGCGCACGATGTGCTGGCGCTGCACATCGGCAGCATCCAGACCTTCGTTTTTCTCAAGCTTGCCGTGTCCGGCCATCTGACCCTGTTCGTCGCACGCAGCAAACAGGCTTTTTGGCAAAAGCCCTGGCCGGCGCCGGCGCTGCTGTGGTCTGCCGTGGTCACCAAGCTGCTGGCGACACTGTTCGTGTTGTTTCCGTTTGGCCTGATCGCCCCCATCGGCTGGAAAGCGGTGGTTGCCATCTGGGCGTATTGCGTGTTCTGGGCATTCGTCGAAGACCGGGCGAAACTTGCGGTCTACCGTCGCCTGCAGCATGACACGCCGCGGCACCGGGATTTTGTGCAATTGCTCAAGCAGCGCACGTTCAACCGTTGATGAGGAGCGGCATGCCGGGCGGTTCGGGACATTGCCGGGTTTTCACTGAAACAAGGAGGTTGGTCATGAAGCATCGTCATGCCGTCGTCTGGGTCGATCATTCGCAGGCCCGCGTGCTGTTCATCGACCCGGCAGACATCGAGAGGTCCATCATCCTGCCCAAGGAGCACCCGCATCTGCATGTCATGAGCGGCCAGATCGGCAGCGGCAGAGCAGCCGAAGATCAGCACTACTACCACGCCGTGGCGCGCGCGCTGTCAGGCGTTGCCGAGGTGCTGATCACCGGTCCGGGGCAGGCCAAGCTCATGCTGTTCAAACACCTGCAGCAGCACGACCCTGCGGTCGCGCAACATGTGCTGGGCATCGAGTCGGCCGACCATCCGACAGACGCGCAACTCGTCGCCCATGCACGGCATTACTTCAGGGCCAAAGATCAAATGCTCGGCGTTTGATCGATCCAGTCGTCTCACCGCTCTTCACTTTCAAGGCGTTTCCCATCATGTCCACTTACAAAAAAATTCTGGTTCCTCTGGACGCCAGCCGCACGGCGCAATTCGCTGCGGCGCAGGCCACGACACTGGCACAAGACCAGGCCGCGGCGATCCGTTTCATCACCGTGATCGAGCCCAACGGGCTGCTTGCTGCGACCCCGGAGCTGCTCGGTGTGATCGGCAGCGATGCGCGCCTGCTGCTCGATACATGGGTCAACAAGGCGCAAGCCCCCGGCATGGACGTCAGTTCCGCGGTGGTCGAAACCTCTCAGGCACACCCCCGCGTGGCCGATGCCATTCTGTCCGAGGCGCGGCGCTGGGGCGCCGACCTCATCGTCATCGGCAGCCACGGCCGTAGCGGCGTGCGCCGCATGATCCTGGGCAGTGTGGCCGAAAGCGTGGCGCAGGGCAGCACCATCCCGGTGCTCATCGTCCACCCCAACGACCACGCCACCTGAGCCGTTGCCCTTGGCAGACGATGCACGACCCTCGCCGGTCTCCGTCCGGATGAGTGGGGGAAGACATGCGCCGGTGCCGGAAATCGTTAGCATAGGAGGCTGCAGAACCGACACATCTCCATGAAACGCCAACCCATCCCGCCGCAGTTCCGCTCGCATCATCCGCACCCCTGCGATGGCCGTCTGCCTCCGGGCCTGCCTGCCGAGCTGCAGCAGCAGGTGACCGAGCTGGCGGCGAGCACGGTGGAACTGAACCGGGGTGAAACACTGGCGCACAGCGGCACGGCGTTCGATCACCTCTACCTCGTGCTCAGCGGGGCGTTCAAGGCGGTCAAACTCGGCGCCGACGGCGCGTCGCAGATCGTCTGCTTTTACGAGCCGCGTGAACTCATGGGGCTGAGCGGCTTTTCGCACCGCGTTTACACCACCGATTTGGTCGCGCTCGCGCCGTCGGTGGTTTGCGAGTTCCCGGTGCAGGCGATCGAATCGGCGGTCAGCCACAACCGGCCCTTGCTCGACGGCCTGCTGGCTGCGGTGTCCGAAAGCCTGGAGCGGGCCGAACTCGACCAATTCATGCTCGGCAGTTTGACAGCGCCGCAAAAAATGGCCTGCTTTCTGCTGCACATGCAGGCCAGGCGCCAGCGTTGCGGCGACGACACGCATCACTTCGAACTGCCGATGACCCGGGAGGAACTCGGTAGCTACCTTGGCCTGACCATGGAGACGATCAGCCGCCTGTTGTCGCACTTGCAGGCCGAAGGCGTGGCGCAGATCGACAAACGGCAGGTCCACATCCTGCGCGACGATTTGCTGCACGTCTGGCGGGAAGGCGGGGTGGACCTGCCGATGCCCAGGCGAAAAAAACCGCAGCAGCTCAAATTTGCCTGATTGGCGTCACAGCAGGGCAAGCCAGGCGTCTGGCCTGCGGGCAGAGCGGGGCGTCGCCTGCGGCCGGCGGTTCCTGCCCACCGTGTTTTTGCCTGGCCGAACGTGCCAACGCCCGCGCGGGGCGGGCGTTGGGGGTAGGGAGCCAGCAGCAAGATCGCTGCCGCCGCGATCACTCGGTGATCTTGGCCTTGGCGCGCAATTCGTTTTGATATTTGGTGATTTCTTCTCGCTGCAATTCGGCCTGGATTTGCGGCTTGAGTTGATCCAGAGTCGGCGGCTTGGCCGGGCGGGTGGCGTCGAGTTTGATGACGTGCCAGCCAAACTGGCTCTGTACCGGCGTCTGGGTGTATTCGCCTGGCTTGAGCGCCTCAAGCGCCTTGGCAAACGGCGCGACGTAGTTGGCCGGGGACGACCAACCCAGATCGCCGCCATTGGCTGCGCTGCCGGTGTCTTTGGAGTATTTTTTCGCCAGTTCCGAGAACTTGGCACCTTTTTTCAGTTGCGCAATGATGTCCTGCGCTTCTTTTTCGCTCGGCACCAGAATGTGCTGGGCCTTGTATTCAGTCGTGCCAAACGATTTGACGAACTCGTCGTATTTGGCCTTGATCTGTGCCTCGGTGACCGGATGTTTTTGCAAATAGGCGTTGAACAAGGCGCGGATCAGGATGTTTTGCCGGGAAATGCGGATTTCATCCTGCACCGCCGGTTCTTTTTCCAGCCCGAGTTTGTCGGCCTCCTGCACCATCACCTCGCGGTTGATCAGCTCGTTTTTGACCATGTCCTTGAGCTGCGGGGTGACGGGCTGACCCTGCTGCTTGGCCATGCTGCTGGCCAGCGAATCGACCAGTGACTGCGGGATCGGTTTGCCATTGACCGTGGCGACGTTTTGCGCCCAGACAGGGGCGGTGCAGGCGCAGGTCACGAGCGCTGCGGCCAGAATGCGGGGGAGTGTCGGCATGAAATCTTCCAGAAAAGGGGAACACACTGCGGAAGCGTCTATCGGTCCGGCTCGCTGGCAGACGACAGGCGTTCTCCGGGAGCTTGGCAATCGAGCACCAGGGCGTGAATCTCCTGGCGCAGCATTGAAGCCAGCGCATCATACACGAGGCGGTGACGCGCCAGCCGCGACAGACCGGCAAATCGGGTACTGACGATGCGCACCCGAAAATGGCTGCCCAGCGGGTCGAACCCGCCGTGGCCGGCGTGCGACGCAGAATCGTCGATCACCGTCAGGGTTTCGGGCTGCAGCGCGTGTTGCAGACACGCCCGGATCCGCTCGGCGCGCGAGTCGGGGTTGCTGTGGGTCAAGCGTTTTCGTCCAGTCGCATGTGCCGCGCCAGCAGCAGGGACTGGCCGACGACGAACGCCAGCGTCAGCCCGAGACTGCCGAACAGCTTGAAATCGACCCACAGATTGGTCGACACGCTGTAGGCGATGGCGATGTTGAGCAGGCCCATCAGGCTGAAAAACGCCACCCACGACCAGTTCACCCGCTGCCAGACGGCATCGGGCAATTGCATTTGCTTGCCCATGAGCGCGCGCATGAGGTTTTTGCCCTGCAGCAATTGCGCCCCGGCAAGAATGGCGGCGAACAGCCAGTACAGCACCGTGGGTTTCCACTTGATGAAGGTGTCGTTGTGGAACAGCAGGGTCGCGCCGCCGAACACCACCACCACGGCCAGGCTCAACCAGAGCATGGGTTCGACTTTGCGGTATTTGATCCAGACCCAGCCGATTTGCGCGAACGTGGCGGCAATGGTCACTGCCGTCGCGGCGTAAATGCCCGCGAGCTTGAAGGTGATGAAAAACAGAATGATGGGGAAAAAATCGAAGAGCAGCTTCAAGGCAGTGGTCCGAAACGACGAATTCGGCAAAAATGGGACAGCGCCGCTTGATGGGGTAGGACAGGCCAACGCTGCCGACATAGAGTCGGCAGCCGCGGTCGGGTTCACCCGCAGCGTCAAATTTAACATTGCGGCAGCAGCAGGCGCTGCTGGCGCAGAATGCAAGCGATACGCTTAAAATTCCGCCCCGGCAGCCCGTAGCTCATCTGGATAGAGCACAAACCTTCTAAGTTTGGGGTAACTGGTTCGAGTCCAGTCGGGCTGGCCATCCACGACGTCCGGTCTGCCCTGCAGCGGTGCTGCGCGCCGCCTGCTATCCAGGCGACGCACCCGCCCGGCGTGCAAAACGCGGTCTCAAGCGAAGTTCTTTTCGGCAAAGTCCCAATTCACCAGCTTGTCGAGGAAGGTGGTGACGAAGTCCGGGCGGCGGTTGCGGAAGTCGATGTAGTACGCGTGCTCCCAGACGTCGATGGTCAACAGCGCCTTGTCCGCAGTGGTCAGCGGGGTCTGGCCGTTGGACGTGTTGACAATGTCCACCGTGCCGTCAGGCTTTTTCACCAGCCATGTCCAACCCGAGCCGAAGTTGCCGACGGCTGATTTGTGGAACGCCTCTTTGAACGCGGCGTAACTGCCCCATTTGGCGTCGATGGCCGCAGCCAGCGCGCCCTTGGGTTGGCCGCCGCCGCCGGGCTTGAGGCACAACCAGAAAAACGAGTGATTCCACACCTGCGCGGCGTTGTTGAAAATGCCCCCGGCTGGCGCTTTGCGAATGATGTCCTCCAGCGGCAGATCCTCGAATTCGGTGCCTTTGATCAGCGTGTTGGTGTTGTTCACGTAAGCCGCATGGTGCTTGCCGTGGTGGTATTCGAGGGTTTCGCGCGACATGTGCGGTTCGAGTGCGTCGGCGGCAAAGGGCAGGGCAGGCAGTTGGTGTTGCATGAACGTCTCCGGTGAGAGGAAAAAGCGAATGCAGGGCATTCTAGGCAGAGCCTTGCCGCCGTGCAGCGCCACGGTGTCCGCGGCCTGCGGCGGCACGCCGGCCTTACTCCGTGGCGCTCGAACTCCAGAACGCCTGGCGCACATACGGCAGGCTGGAGAGCTGCTGGGTGATGCGGTCGAGCTCGCCGGGTTCGACCGAATTGGCCAGCAGACGCACCTCGATTTCCACATCCTGCGCGCCAAACGGATGCACATCCATGTCCTGGTGGGGGTAGTGCGCCAGTTCGAGCAGATTTTCCAGCATCGCCCGCGCGTCTTTCTGAAATTCGCGCTGTGCGATCAGCACGACGTTGACGGTGAGCTCGACCCCGGAGGTGTCGACCGGCTGGCGGCTGATGAAATTGACCACAGGCCGCAGCAGGGTATTGGCGGCGAGGACGAACGCCGCGGCCAGGCCGGCCTCGGGCAGCAGACCGGCACCGCAGCACGCGCCCACGGCCGCCGATCCCCACAGTGTCGCGGCGGTGTTCAGTCCGCGCACATTGCCTTCCTCACGCATGATGACCCCGGCGCCAAGAAAGCCGATGCCCGACACCACGTAGGCCAGCACGTGGACGGCGCCGGCGGCCTGCTCGATCCGCCCGGCCAGTCCGACGAACACCGCGGCGCCGAGCGCCACCAGCACATTGGTGCGCAGCCCGGCGGTACGCTGACGGTATTGCCGCTCGACACCGATCAGCCCACCGAGCACGAAAGCGGCCAGCCAGTGCACGCCCATCGCGGCCAAGCCGTGGTCTTCCGGCGTCATGTCATCCCTTTGCGGCACATGCTGCAGGGTGCGACGTGGGGGTGTCAGAACTCGAGGTGAAGCCGCACGCCCAGCACGGTGGCCGGCGGGTTGCTGCCGCCGGGATGCCACAGACGCTGCAGATCGGGCTGGATGTATACCCCGGATGCGGCTTTGTACGCGTAGTTCAGTTCCACCACCGTTTCGGGGTGCGGCTGCGCCGCCAGATTGGCGCGCGCCAGCCCGAGGCTGAAGTTGTCGTCCGGACGCGAGGCGAACGGACGCTCGACACGCAGCCCGGCGCCGAGATAGTACGGCACGGGGTTGACCACGCCATTGCTTGCAGCGAGCTGGACGAATACGCCGAGCCGCGGGCCACTGCGCAAATCCCAGCGGTGCTCGCCGATGGCGTAGGCACCGCCGGTGGAGGGGCCGAGCTGCGGGTTGTTCTGCCGCAGATGCCACACGCCGAGTTTGACCACGTCCTGCGCCTGGCCATCGGCCAGCGCTCCGCTACGTCGGGCCAGCTCCAGCAGGGCTAGCGCGCCGCTGCGCCAGATGCCGCTGAACCGCGGCGGGTTGGCCTGCCACACCCCGGCCTGCACGGCGTAGCCGTGACCCAGATCCGCACCGGCCATGGCGCCCACCCCCGGCGTGGGGAAGGTGGCGATGTCGGCGTTGGCCGTGAGTGTGGGAACCGGCCCGAACGACGCGTTTTGCAACTGGCTGGCCAGGCCGACGCTGGCGAAGTAGTAATTCACGTCCATGATCCCGGCGCGGACGAAGGCCTTGCCGACATCCTGACGGTAGGTGAGCTGGTACAGCCGCAGGAAATTGCCCGCCCAGTCGTTGCTCGTCGTCTGTACGGCGCCGGTTTGCGCCGGCAGGTTCCCCGTGCTGCGCAAACCCATCACGCTGAATTCGAACAGGCCACCTGACCACAGCCCGGCTTTGGCCGTGTCGAACTCGCCGCCGAGCTGCAGCAAAGAATCGGCGGCGGAACCCCGGCGCAGCCCACCGGCCAACGGTGTGATGATTTCGCTGTCCCAATGTCCGGAGAATGACAGCCCGTTTTCGAACGTCTTGAACGGGGGCAGCACCGGGGCGTTGAACGGCGCGACCTGGAATTCACCGGGGTTGTCTGCCGTGCTGACAGCCGCCGCATCGGGCAGGGTCTGCGCCGAAGCCGGCCAGCCCCCCAGGCCCAGGGCACCGGCTAGCACGGCGGAAAAAATCGCGGAATATCGGCGTTGCAGCATGATGAAAGGTGCATTGTGGCGGCGCAAGGGTGACGCGCACATGACGACGCAAAAGCGCCTCCATCCCGGCGACGACCCGGGAGTAAATAATAATGATTCGCAAATGCTGGCGAGTAGGCTGGCTGAACGGGCTCAGCCGGCCACCCGGCCGCTGGCGAAGGCCCAGGCGACGATGACCGTCAAAACGACGATGTACAGGCGCAGCCCCCAAAACAGGGCGTGCTGCCAGGGCTTGAGGTGGGTGGCGCGATGCACCTCGGGCAAAGGCTGCAGCCAGCCTTCCTGCTGTGCAATCTGTGCCAGGCGGGCCGATTCGGCCTCGGTCGCATGCCGGCGTTCAGCACGGGTGTGGTGTTGCATGGCTGTGTCTCCCAAGTCGCGTCAGTTGCCGAAGGCGTGCGGAAACAGCGTGGCGATGCCGTACAGCACGTTGCACACGATCAGGCCGGCCATCACCGCCCAGCTCAGCGCGTTGCGCAGCGGGGTATTGACATACTCGCCCATCAACTCGCGGTCGTTGAGCAGCAGCAGGAGGAACAGCAGCGCCGAGGGCATGAACACGGTGGCGATGACTTGCACCGACAGGTTGAGGAAGCCCAGCGGCACGTGCGGCAGCAGCACCACCGCGGCGGCCAGCGTGGTGCCGGCCAGCGCGGAGGCGTAGAACCAGACGGCCTGGCGCGGCGGCGCGTTGATCGACCGCGGGATGTCGAAGGCCTCGCCGATGGCCCAGGCGGAACTCGCAGTGATGACGATCGAGGCGATCAGCCCGGCCTCCATCAGGCCCAGGGCGAACAGCGCCATCGGCACGTCACCGAGTTTGGCATCGATGCTTTTGAGCACGGCGTCGAATTCCAGGTTGCTGGCGTCGGGTGCACCATGCAGCGTTTGCGCCGCCAGAATGATCAGCGCCATGGCCACGAGCATCATGCCAACGATGCCCAGCTTGAGCTCGCGGCGGCTGGCGACGATGTCCTTGGGCAGCACGCCTTTGTCGACGACGCACGATTGCTGGAAAAACAGCTGCCACGGAGCGATGGTCGTGCCGATATTGGCCGACAGAAGCACCAAGAACGTCACGGAAAGGAAACCCCCGGGCACGACCCAGCCGTGTCCGCCGAAAGCCGCGGCCACGGCGTGCCAGTCCGGATGCGCCATGAACGCCAGCGGCACGAACACCAGGTTGAGCGCAGCCACGGCCAGCGCCACCCGCTCCCAGGTGTAATAGCGCAGCGCAATCAGCGTGAAGGCTATGAACGCCAGCGCCGCCGGCACGGTGATCCACGCGGCAATGCCCAGCACCTCGCCGCCAATGCGGATGCCGACGAACTCGGTCATCAGGGTCAGGACGTTGGCCGCGACCAGATCGATCAGCGAGAACCAGCCCCAGAACGGGCCGTAACGCTTCCAGATCAGCTCGGCATGGCCGCGGCGGGTGACGGCGCCCAGCCGGATCGTCATTTCCTGCACCAGATAGGCGATGAAACCCAGCAGAATCATCATCGGCAGAAAAATCCCCAGGCCGTAGGCGGCACCGGTTTGCGCATAGGTGAGGACGCCGCCGGCATCGTTGTCGCCGAGCATCACCAGCACGCCGGGCCCGATCAGCGCCAGGCCGAGCGCCAGACGGTTCCACAGCCCGCGGCGGCTGCGCAGTTCGTGCAGCATCAGCCGGTCGCGCAGGCGGTGTTCCAGCCCGGCCAGGTCGGGGTTGGCCGGGGCCAGGACGTGTTCTTGCGGGGCGCTCATTCCACTCCCCCCTGGCGGTGCGGTGCAGACAGCGAAACACCGAGCGCGGCGGCGTGCAGCCGCGGCCAGCCACTGGCTGGCGCCTGCGGGCCGCGCGGCGCCGGCCGCGATGCAGACGGGTTGGGCAGGGCGCCGAGCTGGCGCAGCCACAAACCGCGGTGTGTCACGCGGAAAAGATCCTGGATCTGCATACCTTCCTCCTTCCGTCTGCGGCGCGGGCAGACGGCAAACTCACCGGGACGAACCCGATGTGGCTGCGGCATGGATGCCCACACCGCAGCGGTTGACAACAAGAAGAGGGGGGATGCTGCACCCCGCTTGCGCCAATCCGCGGCATGGGTTGCGCGGAAGGGCTGCGTTGCACGCGGGGCGTCGCGTCACCACCGGCCGGTAGCGGCCGGGCGACGCAGGAATTGTCGACAGGCCGCCTTCAGGCGTTCACTTCACGAATCGATCGACAACTACCAGAACTGTCCATTGAGTCACACTGCGCCGCAGTCGGCGCAATTCACCAAAGCGCAAAATCATAATCGCAGTTTGCGCGCTGCAACAAGGGGTATGGCAGCGCGGGCGGCAGAAAAATGCAATCAGATGTCACCGTGATGACTGGGCCGTGCGGCGCACGGGGGCTGCGGCTCATCCAGCGGATGGCGCACCGTGGAAATCTGCGCGATCTGCAATTGCCTGGCCTGGCTGGCGTCGGCCAGCTGCACCACCTGTCCGCTGTGCAGCGCGGCCAGGTGCAGGGCTCGACCACTGGCGTCCAGACCGAGCAGGTAGCCGCGCGCCAGAGTGGCACGCGGGCTGAGCAGCTGCAGGTGCGCGGCGGCCCGGTCCAGGCGCAACCGCAGGCGTTCGAACTGGCGGTGCACGGCGTCGGGCAGGCGTTGGTGCAGCAGCGACAGCGCCTGCGCCTGGGCGGACAGGCGCTGCTGCGTGGCATGACGCAGCCGTTGCTCCAGGGCCTCCAGGCGCGTTCCCTGCCGAGCGGGCAGGGTGGTGAGTGCGCGCTGCAGCGTCCAGCCCAGCTCGGTCAGGCGGCGCTGCGGCGCCGCCAGCAGGGCGGCGGCCTGCGGCCAGCGCAGCGCCAGCCGGTCGCAACGCTGTTGTTCGCGTTGCAGCTGGCGTTGCATGGCGTGGCGCAGCCGGCGCGTGAGCTGATCGAGCTGCGCACCGAGCTGGGCCTGCGCGGCCACGCCGAGTTCGGCCGCTGCCGTCGGTGTGGGCGCGCGCAGGTCGGCGGCGAAATCGGCCAGCGTGAAGTCGGTTTCATGGCCCACGCCGCTGACCACCGGCAGGGTGCAGGCGGCAATGGCGCGAACCAGGGTTTCGTCGTTGAACGCCCACAGATCGTCCAGACTGCCGCCGCCGCGCACGAGCAGCAGCAGATCGACCTCCTGGCGCGACTGCGCCGTGCGCAGGGCGGCGGTCAGCTCGGCAGGCGCCTGCGGCCCCTGCACACTGGCCGGGTAAACGACGACCGGCACGTGCGGGCTGCGGCGGCGCAGGGTCGTGAGCACATCGCGCAGCGCCGCGGCCTGCAGCGAGGTGATGATGCCCACGGCACGCGGCAGCAGCGGCAACGGGCGTTTGCGTGCGGCGTCGAACACGCCTTCGGCCTGCAATTTGGCTTTGAGCCGCATGAAGGCTTCGAGCAAGGCGCCAGCGCCATCGTGCTGCACACTGTCCACCAGCAGCTGCAGATCGCCGCGCGGTTCATAAATCGCCACCGTGGCGCGCAGCCGCACGCGCAGGCCGTCGCGCAGCACCAGCCCGGCGGCGGCTGCACGCTGACGAAACAGCACGCAGCGCAGTTGTGCCGTGCCGTTTTCGTCCTTGAGGGTGAAGTAGGTGTGACCGCTGGCGGCGCGGACCACGGCGGAGAGCTCGCCGCGCACGGTGACGGTGTTGAAGCGCGACTGCAAAGCGTCAGCGAACGCCTGGACCAGATCGCCGACCGTCCACACGCTGGCATCTGCGGAGGCGAATTTCATGGCAGATTGTCCAGGCGGCAGCGGGTTGCGGCAGCAGGATGTGCACAGCACAGGCAAGGAAGGGGGCTGGCGGCCTGCAGCGGAAAAACCGCTGGGGCGATTGTGCAAGTCATTGATTTCAAATCAAAAAATGTTGATTAAAAAAGCGTCACATTAAGCCGAAGGCTTGATTTTGCGGCATTTGGCCCGGCGATCCAGCGTTTGCCCACAGAGTTGTCCACAGAATGTTGGGATAACTGCGGCCGGTGGAGGCGACGGGAATAGGGCCGCGGTTTCCGCGTGAGCGGGCGGGATGAGGGCCAGGGGGCGTTTGCCGCCTGGCGTGCGGCGGGGCCGGGCATAATGCGCGGTTGCATGGGGAGAGTCAACCTCCGGCGTGGCCGGAATGGACGAGAGGGACGATGGCATGTTTCACATGGTGCAGGCCGCAGGCTGGCCGATCTGGCCGTTGATTTTGTGCTCGATCGTGGCGCTGGCGGTGATTTTCGAGCGGCTGTCTGCGCTGCGACGCGCACGCATCCTGCCGCCCAAATTGCTCGACGAAGCGCTGACCGTCTCGGCACGGCAGTTGCCGACGGAGGACGTGATCGACAAACTCGAACGGAATTCGCCGTTGGGGGCGGTGCTAGCCAGCGGGTTCCGCTCGGTATTGCGTCCGCACGCCAGCGCCGAGGGGCTGCAAGAAGACCTGGAAAACGCCGGGCGGCACCAGGTGTACCGGCTGCAGAAATACCTCAACGCGCTGGCCACGGTGGCGTCGGCTGCGCCACTGCTCGGCCTGCTGGGCACCGTGGTGGGGATGATCGAAATTTTTGGCTCGCAGACTGCCGCGGGAACGGACCCTGCGGTGCTCGCCCACGGCATTTCGGTGGCGCTTTACAACACGGCGTTTGGCCTGATCGTGGCCGTGCCGTCGCTGATTTTCTACCGCTATTTCCGCAGCCGGGTGGACGACTACACCGTCGATCTGGAGCAGGCCGCACGCCGGCTGGCAACCCATTTGCAAATGTATCTGCCGCGCGATTGAGCCGCTGTCCGCCATGAACTTCAAGCGCCAGACGACGGAAGACCCCGAGGTCAACCTCATTCCGCTGATCGACGTGTTGCTGGTCATCCTGATTTTTTTGATGATCAGCACAACGTATTCCAAATTCACCGAGCTCAAAATCACCCTGCCGACCGCCGACGCGGAAAAACTCCAGAGCAACCCGCAGGAAATCGTCGTCGCCGTCAGCAGTGGCGGGGAGTACGCGGTGAACAGGCACATCCTGCCGCAGCGCAGCGTTGCGGCGCTGACGCAGGCGCTGCTCGACGCAGCCAAGGGCAAGCCGGACAGCATGGTGATCATCAGCGCGGACGCGCAGGCCACGCAGCAGTCCGTGGTCAACGTCATGGAAGCCGCGCGGGCCGCGGGTTTGAGCCGGCTGACCTTCGCCACGCAAAAATCGCCGGCAGGGGGATGAGCGCGTCGGCGGCAGACACCGGCTGGCCGCGCTGCTGGCAGCAGCGCACGGTGCTGAGCGGGGTGCTGTGGCCGCTATCACGGCTGTTTGCCGCAGTCAGCGCGCTGCGCCGCGCCGGCTACCGTCACGGGCTGCTGCGGGCAACCCGGGTCGGCGTGCCCGTCGTCGTGGTGGGCAACCTGACCGTCGGCGGGGCGGGAAAAACGCCGGTGATCGCCGCGCTGGCAACGGCGCTGCGGCAGGCCGGCTGGCAGCCTGGGGTGATTTCCCGCGGTTACGGTGGCCGTGGCGGCAGGCGCGGCTCGCTGCCGGTTCACGCGGACAGCGACCCCGTGCAGTGTGGAGACGAGCCCGTGCTGCTGGCGCGGCTGACCGGCTGCCCGGTGCAGGTCGGGCGCGACCGCGCGCAGGCGGCGCGCGATTTGCTCGCTGCGCATGCGGCGGTCGATGTGCTGCTCAGCGACGACGGACTGCAGCACCTGGCGCTGGCGCGCGACGTCGAACTGGTCGTGGTCGACGCGCGACGCTGGGGCAACGGCCTGCTGCTGCCCGCCGGGCCATTGCGTGAACCGGTCTCGCGCCAGCGCGACGCCACTTTGGGGCCTGCTGCGGTGCTGGCCGACATTGCCGGCGGTGGCAGGCATTTCGCCGTAGACCGCCACCTCGGCGACATCACCCACCTGACCAGCGGCGAGCGGCTCAACCCTGAGGAATTTGCCGCGCGGTATGCCGGGCAGTCGCTGGGCGCGCTGGCCGGCATCGGCCATCCGGGGCAGTTTTTTGCCATGCTGCGCGCGGCCGGGTTGGCGGTGCAGGGTGCCGCCGTCGGCGACCACCAAGCGCTACGCGAGGCCGATTTTTCCCGCTTCCCGCCCGCCTGCCCGGTGCTGGTGACGGAAAAAGACGCCATAAAATCGGCGCATCTGCCGCCGGCGCTGCGCCAGCGCATGTGGGTGGCGGGCTTGCGGCTGAATCTTCCTGCCGACCTGCTGCCCTGGCTGGAACACAAACTGGAGAATGCGCGTGGACTCCCGACTTCTTGACCTACTCGTCTGCCCGATTTGCAAAGGATCGCTGCAGTACGACCGCGACGCGCAGGAGCTCATCTGCCCGCGCGACAAGCTCGCCTATCCGGTGCGCGATGGCATTCCGCTGATGCTGGTCGACCTGGCGCGGGACCTGACAGCTGCCGAGCCGCCGGCAGCCGGTCCCCGTGCCGATCCGGGCGTGGCGGCGTGAGCACTGCTGCGCCGCCGTTTTGGGTGTTGATTCCGGCGCGGCTGGCGTCGAGCCGGCTGCCGCACAAACCGCTGGCCGACATCGGCGGAGCGCCGATGGTCGTGCGCGTGGCCCAGCGCCTGGGGCGCAGTGGGGCGCAGGCCGTGATCGTCGCCTGCGACGACGCGTCCATCGCCCAGGCCTGCGCGGCGCACGGTGTGCAGGCGGTGCTGACCCGCGCCGATCACGCCAGCGGCACCGACCGGTTGGCCGAGGCTGCGGCGCTGCTGGGTGTGCCCGATGACGCCATCGTCGTCAATGTGCAGGGCGACGAGCCGCTGATCGAGCCGTCGCTGGCTGCCGCCTGCGCCGCGCTGCTGCACGCCACGCCGCACGCCGACATGGCGACCTGCGCGCACCGCATCGACGATGCCGCGGAGATTTTCAGCCCGCACGTGGTCAAGGTGGTGCTCGATGCCCGCAGCCTGGCGCTGTACTTTTCGCGTGCGCCGATTCCCTGGCAGCGTGACGCCTATGTGCCGACCGACCGCGGCTGGCAGCTGCAGGGCGATGGCGCGCAGCCGGTGTACCGGCACATCGGCGTGTACGCCTACCGCCATGCGTTTCTGCGCCGCTACGCCGCCTTGCCGCCCGCGCCGCTGGAACACAGCGAGGCGCTGGAACAATTGCGCGCGCTGTGGCACGGCCATCGCATCGCCGTTCACCTCACGCCGCACGCCCCGGGGCCGGGGGTGGATACTCCGGCGGACCTGCAGCGTGTGCGCGCCGTGTGGGCGCGGCAGCAGGCGGACGCACCCTGATGCGCTGTGCATGCGGTCTGCGCAGACACGTCCGAGACGGCGCTGGTCAGCGTCGCGGCAGACCGGTCTGCTATTCTGAAATGCTGCAGATCGACAACTGAGAGAATTCCATGCGATTGATTCTTTTGGGAGCGCCGGGGGCGGGCAAGGGAACGCAGGCCGCGTTCATCTCCGAGCGTTTTGGCATTCCGCAAATTTCCACTGGCGACATGCTGCGCGCGGCGGTCAAAGCCGGAACGCCGCTGGGCCAGCAGGCGCAGAAAATCATGGAAGCGGGGCAGCTCGTGCCCGACGACATCATGCTCGGCGTGGTGCGCCAGCGTCTGGACGCTGCTGACTG